>JGI24025J20009_10002395_pt1 | contig 13503 bp, 13 predicted proteins | sample Cruoilmetagenom3_FD_20009 | JGI IMG/M metagenome (IMG submission 20009)
CAGACTTTTGGGAAAGAACTGGTTTAGGGGATGAGCCCTTTTTCTTCATATTAGCATTAATTGTATGTCCAATAGCATTTTTAGTTGGTGTAATAGGTAGTTTAATACTGTTTATTAAGAAGAAAAAGAAAAAAATTAGCTAATATTTCAATTGTTCTTATTTACAAAAAAATCAGGATTTTATAATGAGTAAACATATTTATGTAATAAAAGTTATAGTACTTATCTTAATATTAATAATAATGTTTATGGGGTGTGCTAGAAGAGAAGCTAGTGATACTTTTATTCAGATTAAAGGTTCAGATACAGAAGTGAATTTAGTTCAGAGATTAGCAGAATCTCTTATGAAAAAAAATCCAAATGTTTATATTGCAGTTACTGGTGGAGGTTCTGGTACAGGAATTGCTGCTTTAATTAACAAGCAAACAGATATAGCAAATTCCTCTCGTGCTATGAAAGATGAGGAAATAGATATGGCAAAGGAAAGAGGTGTAAATCCAGTAGCTATTGTTTTTGCTTTAGATGGATTGGCTCTGATTGTTCATGAAAGTCTTCCTGTTGAATCTTTATCTATTGATGAGGTTGGTCAAATTTATAAGAGAGAGATTACTAACTGGAATGAGGTTGGTGGTCCTGATCTTGAAATTTCAATGTATGGCAGACAGAGCAATTCAGGAACTTACATATACTTCAGGGATAATGTAATTAAAGGAGATTATTCTCCCAAGGTTAGAAGGATGAATGGAACTGCTCAAATTGTTGAAGCAGTTAAAAAAGATAAGGCAGGAATTGGATATGTGGGTATTGGATATATAATAGATGATAAAGGAAATATACTGCCAGGAATAAATTCTTTAAAAATTGCAAAGGATGAAAATTCTCCTGCTATTTCTCCTTTAGAACCAGAGAATGTAAAATCTGGACTTTATCCTATTGTCAGACCTCTATATCAATATACAGATGGCTTGCCAGAAGGTAATTTACTTGATTTTATAATTTTTGAATTAAGTGATNNAGGACAGGAGATAGTTGTAATGGAGGGTTACTATCCTGTATCCTCTGTGTATATGGAAATGAATGAAAAGTTAGGGATAAGTAAATAATTTATTAATAAAGAGATTGCTTCGGGACTTTGTCTCTCGCAATGACAGAAGTAAAATTTAATTGAATAAATTACAAGGATTTATTTTAATTACAAGGAATTATTTTGAGAAAAATTAAAGAGAAAGCAATACATTTCTTCTTCTTTTTTACAGGAATATTGGCAGTTATTATTCTTTTAGGCATCTTTTTAATGCTTTTTCTAAATGGATTACAAACATTCAAAGATGTTAGACCTTTTGAATTTTTCTTTACAACCAAGTGGAATCCTTCTGCTTATGGTGAGTCTTCTTATGGTATTTTATCTATGATAGTAAGCACTTTTATGGTTACTTTAGGTGCTATGATAATTGCAGTTCCACTTGGCATTGGTGCTTCTGCTTATATTGCTGAAATTGCAAGTGAAAGGGTAAGAGATATTTTAAAGCCAATTATAGGGATTTTAGCAGGGATTCCATCAGTAGTCATTGGTTTTATTGGAATTGTGTTAGTTGGACCTTTTATTGCTAAGGTATTTGGTTTATCTTCGGGATTAAATGCTTTAAATGGTTCTATTCTTTTAGCAGTTATGTCTTTACCTACAATTATCAGTGTTTCAGAGGATGCAATAAGGGAAGTTCCCAAGGAATATAAGGAAGCATCTTATGCACTTGGAGCAAATAGATGGGCAACTTTAATCAAAGTTACAATTCCTGCTGCTTATTCAGGAATTATAGTATCTATTATGTTAGGAATTGGCAGAGCTATTGGAGAAACTATGACAGTTTTAATGGCTACGGGAAATGCTCCTTCAATGCCACGTGGTTTTTTTGATTCTGTAAGAACAATGACAGCTACTATAGCTATTGAAATGGGAGAGGTTCCTTATGGTACAACCCATTATTATTCATTATTTGCTATTGGTGCAACTCTCTTTCTTATAAGTTTAGGTGTAAATCTGATTGCAGAATTTGTGACTACTAAATATAGAGGTGGTAGGGCATGAGACTTAGGAAATTTAAAGGAAAAATAGGTTTTAGTTTACTCAGACTCTCTGCTATTGTAGTTATACTGATTTTAGGTGTTATTATTTTTGATATTGCTATAAAGGGGTTTAGAGCAATAAATTTAACTTTTTTATTTGATTTTCCAAGAAAGGGGATGACCGAAGGAGGAATATTTCCTACAATTATAGGAACAATTTTTATGACAGTCATAACCACACTTTTTTCTATTCCTTTAGGTGTTTCTTCAGCAATATATTTGAGTGAGTATGCAGTGGAGGGAAAACTTACACGTTTAGTTAGAGCTGCAATTAGAAATTTAGCAGGTATTCCTTCTATTGTTTATGGCTTATTCGGTGTAACTATTTTTGTTCAGGGATTAAAATTTGGAACATCTGTATTATCTTCAGGACTTACTTTGGGATTATTAACATTACCATTTATTATTACAACTTCAGAAGAAGCTCTTAAAGCTGTACCACAGTCTTATAGGGAAGGATCATTAGCCTTAGGTGCAACTAAATGGCAAACTATTTATTCAAATGTTCTTCCATATGCTTTTCCAGGAATATTAACAAGTTCTATATTAGGGCTTTCAAGAGCAATAGGTGAAACTGCTCCAATTCTTTTTACCGGTGTTGCTTTTTTTCTTCCATGGTTACCTGGTTCAGTTTTTGATCAGTTTATGGCTCTTCCTTATCACATTTATATTTTATCTACACAACATCATGCAATTGAACAGGTAAGACCTTTAGCTTATGGTACAACTTTAGTACTAATTGCAATAGTGTTTATGTTAAACTTAGCTGCTATTATTTTGAGATATAGATTTAGAAAAAAATATTATATATAGTTTTATAGGAGGATTTAGCTATATGGATAAGATTGTAATGAAGGACCTTAGCTTATTCTATGGAGAGAAAANGATTATTGATAAGATAAATCTAAATATACCTGAAAATAAAATTACTGCAATTATTGGTCCATCAGGTTGTGGAAAGACCAGTTTATTAAGATGTGTTAACAGGCTAAACGATCTTATCCCTGAGTCAAAAGTTGAGGGTCAAATACTTTTTAATGAAAAAGATATATATGTTGATGATGTTGATGTTGTAGAGATCAGGAGAAAAATAGGGATGATTTTTCAGAAGCCAAATCCTTTCCCAAAGTCAATATTTGATAATGTTGCTTTTGGGCTTAGAATGGAAGGAATTAAAAATAAAAGAAAGATTTCTGAGATAGTTGAAAACAGTTTAAGAGATAGTGATCTTTGGGGGGAGGTAAAGTTTCAACTTAATAGTTCTGCTTTAGAACTTTCTGGAGGACAGCAACAGAGATTATGTATTGCTAGAACTTTAGCAATTGAACCTGAAGTTATTTTAATGGATGAACCCTGTTCAGCTTTGGACCCTACAAGCATGTTAAAAATAGAAGAATTAATGAAGGAACTAAAAGAGCAATATACCATTATATTAGTCACTCATAATATGCAACAAGCATCAAGAGTTTCAGATTTTACTGGGTTTCTATACATGGGAAAAATCATTGAATTCGGAGATACAAATCAGATATTTACAAGACCGAAAGAGAAACTTACGGATGATTATATAAGTGGACGCTTTGCTTAAAATGAATATTTTAAAAAAAATTTTAAAAATTAGGGAGAAATTAATATGGTAAGAGAGATTTTTAAAGAGAAATTAAAAGAACTTGAGAAAGAAGTTATTGAGATGGGGGAGATGGTAATTACTGCTATAAATCGCTCAATTGAAGCCTTAAAGTCTCGTGATCTTGAAGAAGCCAAAAATATAATAAATGAAGATCTTCTTATAAATAAGAGAAGATGGGATATTGAAGAAGAATGCATTAGTCTTATATCAACTCAACAACCTGTCGCTACTGATCTTCGTACATTAATTACTATTTTAAATATAATTACAAATTTAGAGCGTATGGGTGATCATGCTGAAGGAATTGCAAGAGTTGTTATTATGTATGGTGATAAACCATTAATCAAACCTTTAATTGATATTCCAAGAATGGCTGAAAAAGTTAATAGTATGATTAAAAGAAGTCTTGAAACGTTAGTAAATAGAGATGCAGAAACTGCAAGAGCAATTTGTAGTGAAGATGATATAATTGATAATCTTCATGAACAGGTCTATCGTGAACTTTTAACTTTTATGTTAGAGGATCCAAAAAAAATCACTGGTTCTACATATCTAACATGGGTATCTCGTCATTTAGAAAGGATTGCGGATCGTGTAACTAATATCTGTGAAAGAATAATTTATCTTGTCACAGGTAAAATGGAAGAAATAGAAGTCTCAAAATATTAATTATTTAAAAAAATTTGACAAATCGTTTCTGAAAATATACTATTTTAGTATATTATGAGAAACAAACTTGAGCCTAAAATTAAAAAAATTATTTCATTAGTAGAAAAACTACCTTATTTTACTTTTGATGACCTTAGTCCTGTTGAAGAAGATAGGATTTATCTTAGAGTTCTTTTTTATCGTTATACAAAAAAAAATAAGGTACTCAGGTTGAAAAAGGGATTATATATTACAAAAAATTATATCGACGATCTTCAGAAAAGCAATACCTTCTCTTTCTACTTAGAATTCTTAGCTAATATTTTATATCAGCCTTCTTATTTAAGCTTAGATTATATTCTTTATTTTCATAATCTCTTAACTGAAATACCCACGAATTTTACCTCAATTACAAAAAATAAAACCAATACTTTTTCTAACAAACTTGGTAATTTTATTTATCACAAGATTAAGGATGAATTATTCTGTGGATTTGAGATAACTGAGGAGGGAGATTTTAGTATTTTTAAAGCAACAAAGGCTAAAGCTCTCTTTGACTTTCTTTATTTAAGAAAGAATCTTTTAATAAACAAAAGAACAGTTGAAGAATTAAGACTAAATTTAAATAATTTTAATAAAGATGATTTAAATGAGTTTAAAAAATATATTCAGATTGAGAATTCAAAGCGAATAAAAGAGATTTTTAATTATCTTTTCAAATAAATATGGAGACTACAAAAACATTCTTAAAAAATTTAATAAATAAGTCAGTTTCAAAAAACAAACTTTTTATAAGAAATCTATTAAAAGAATATCTTCAGATTTTAGTATTGGATTTCATCTATGCTCATCCAAAATATAATAACTTGATCTTTTATGGTGGATCTTCACTACACCATTGTTTTAATTTACCACGTCTTTCTGAAGATCTGGATTTCGTTGATTTAAAGAAGGGAATTAATATAAAAGAATTAGCTAAAGATTTAGAGATTTCTTTTAAGAGAAACTACAATTTGGATCTGAATACTACTCTCCAGAAATTTAGGATTTATTTAAAATTCCCAATTCTTTATGAATTAAAATTGGCCAAAGAAGATGAATCAGACTTACTTTTCTTAAAAATTGAATTATTCAGCGATTTTGATTTCTGCAAAAATTATAAAATCGAAGTTATACCTTTATTTAAATTTAATAAATCCATTTTATTGAAAACTTTCGATCTCACAACATTAATGGCAACAAAGTTGAGAGCAATTTTATATAGAAAATGGGAGAAAATTGATAAAAAAGGAAGAGTTTTTATTAAAGTTAAAGGTCGTGATTATTTTGATTTAATGTGGTATTTAGAAAAAGGGGTAGAGGTAAATATAGAATGTATTGAGATAAAAAATAAAGAGGAATTGAAAGAAAAGCTATTAAAGATTATATCCAAAATTGACCCAAGAAGTATTCAGTTAGATTTGGAACCATTAATAGAAGATAAAAATTTTGTTAAGAATCTAAGTAAGGACATAAAAGGAATTTTGAGGAGAGAAATAGAAGTTACCTTTTAACCTTTTAATTAGGATGTTTTAATTTCTCAGACTCTTCTCATTTCATCTAAAAATGCAATTCTTCTATAATACTTTTCTTTCAATATTTTTACAAATTTCTTGCAATGCATAATCATATTCTTCTTGAAAATAATCAGGTTCTCCCTTAATATACTTTTTGAATAAATATCTTATATAATTTCTTTTTTCTTTGTGTTTTAGGCTTGCTTCTTTTATGCATTTTGCATAATCTTCTATTGCGTATTCAAATTCATCACCATAATAACCATTAGAATCATCTACATTACCCATATTTTTGGCAATTATTTAGCTAAAGCTTGATAAATCTCTGTTGCTTTTAGGAAGTTTCCCCACTTTATATATCTTTGTGCTAAAGCGTGAATGTTAGAAAAATCAATATTAGCACCATATTCAATAAATCCATGACGTTTTGCAACATTTCTGTAAAGAAGGTTTACCTCTTTTTTATAATCGCGGATGCCTTTGTCTTTAAGTTCTTTTCCTGAAAAGTGAATGGCGAAAATGTTTCTTAATTTAGGGTTATTTCCACAATCTCTACAAATTAAGACAAGGTCTTTAAATTTTATATATTCCTTTGGTTCATCAAGATTCATCTTTTTTATTACTTCTTGTTGCCAAGGAGAGAAAATACTATTTTCTTTTGTCCATAAAATTTCAATCTTTCTTGAAAACATTTCTTCTTCGTTAAATTTAAAATTATCTAATCTTTGAATGTGAGGAATTTTTCCACACTCTAAAACATTACAATCTATTGACATAGCGTGACAATCTTTACGAAAACAACAAGGAAGTTTAATTATTCTTTATCTCAAATATTTTTTTCAATCATATATATGACCTTTTTTACCTTTAAAAATGTTGTTAAAATTCTATTTTTATCATTATTAATTAAACTACCTTAAGCTACATTTTCACTTTTAAATACTAACTAGTTTCTGAAAATATACTATTTTAGTATACTATTAGAAACAAACTTGAGTCTAAAATTAAAAGAATTGTTTCATTAGTAGAAAAACTGTATTATTTCACTTTTAATGTCCTTAATTGTATTGAAAAGAAAAGAATTTATTTTAAATTTATTTTTTCTTATTATATAAAAGATAACAAGGTATTCAGATTCAAAAAGGACTATATATAATAGGATTTTATCATGAGAGGATTTCTTATAATGAGACTTTATTATCCAAAGATAAGATAAATAATACTAAATTCTAATTCTTACTTCACTTTCTCTATTAAAGAAAAATATTTTATTTGTATCAATATAAAGTTTTATTTTATTTCCTAATTTTAAATTTTTTGCTTCTTTATCCTTAGTAGCTACTAATATTTCTCCGAAATTTGTATTGACTTTTAAATTGATATGTGGTGGTATAGTTCTTTTTTCTATCAATTTACCTTCCATTAAAACCTCATCATTTAAAATATTTTCATTTTTATTAGATAGAGAAATATCTTCTTGCTTAATAGCCATGATAACTTCCAATGTATCAGTAACTTCAAATGGAATTTTTATAAAATGGTTATTTTTTCTAAAATATGATTCTTCAATTATTCCATCTATTTGATTTATAGGAAATTTGCTGAATAGTTGACAGATAAAGAGATTTTCTGGGTCAGAATATAGAATTTCTGGAGTTCCTATTTGAACAAATTTTTTATTGAGCAAAACTGCAATTCTATCACAGAGTGCCATAGCTTCTAAACCGTTAGCAGTAACATAGATTACAGTATTTAATAGCGATTGAATCAATTTTTTAGTTTTATATCTTGACTGACTTCTAACTTTAGCATCTAAATTTGATAGTGGTTCATCCATCAATAATACATTTATTTTCTTTTTAATAATACTTCTTCCTACAGCAGTTATCTGTTTATGACCTTCTGAGAGCTCCTTCGGTAAGAAACTTAAATATCTTTCAATATCAGCATCAAGGATTTCGGTTGTTTGTTTTACTTCACTATCAATTATATCTTTTGAATATCTTTTGATATTTAATGGAAAAGCAATGTTTCTCTCAACATTTATGTGAGGATATAATGCATAATTTTGAAAAACCATTGAAATGTTTCTGTCGGAAGGTGGTAACTTTGTAACATTATTATTGTCAAAGAATACCTGTCCTGAGAAATTCATATCTAATCCTGCAATTATTCTTAAAAGTGTTGTTTTTCCACATCCAGAGGGACCGACAATTCCAGAGATTTCACCGTCTTTGATATCTAAAGATACATTATCAAGGATTTTTTGTTCATCAAAATATTTAGTTATATTTTTAACTCTTATTCTCGCCATTTATATCAAAATTAGATTTTTTATAAAGATAATTTGACACTCTCTAATTTTTGCAAATGAATTTCTATTTTGCTTGATTTTATTGGAATTGTAAAACAAAATTAAATAAAGAAATTATAATTTATAACATAATAGTTACCAGGTAATGTAACATTCGTGTCATAAAATATAAAAAAACTATCTACTTTTTTCTTTTACGAAAAATAACATAAATATAGCTAAGACAGTTAAAATAAGTGAGAAGATAAATGGGGTTGACATACTAATTTTATCCCACAATATTCCAGCGATAAAAGATGCTGGTAGAGCAGAAAGTCCAATTACCATCTGGTAGGTTCCCAAAATACTAGCTCGGTATTTCTCAGGTGAAAGTTCAGAAACCAAGGTTCTTTGTACTGGTTCTAAAGATCCTTTATGTAGACCATATAAAACAAACACCAGAAAGATTATCCAATAGCTTTTTATAAAAGCAAAACAGATACATAATAAAATCCAGAAAATATAGGAAATAATAAGAATTGGTTTCCTTCCTAATTTGTCAGATAACCCACCAAATGGAAGAGCAGTTAAGGTTGCTACTACTGAAAATATTAAATAAAGTATTGGAATAAATTTAATTTGAAATCCAAGTTCCTTTGCAAATATTAACAAAAATGAGTAGCTGAAAGCACCTAAGGCAAAAACAAAACTTAGAATTAGAAATAATATAAGGTTCCTATTAAAATCTTTTATAGTTAATGGTTTGAATATCTTAGTTAGTCCTGCTCGTCTCTCTTTTACAAATATTAAGATGAGAATTACTCCAATAAAAGATGGTATAGCAGCAATTAAGAAAAGATTTTTATATCCAAGTTTGGGAAAGAGAATAAGACACAATAGTATTCCACACACTGCTCCTAAATTATCCATTGTTCTTAAGAAACCAAAATTTTTTCCACGATTCTCATCTGTAGAAAGATCAGCAACTTCTGCATCCCTAGGAGCTCCTCTTATCTTACCTGCTCTATCTAATATTTTAAATGGTATGAGATGCTGCCATATTGATGATATGGCATATCCTACTCTGGAGATAGAACTCATTAAATATCCTGGCCAGATGAATATTTTTCTTTTTCTCATCCTATCAGAGATATAACCAGACATAACTTGTGATAATGAAACAATAGCTTCACCTAAACCATCAATAAACCCCAAAGCTGACATGTTTGCTTTTAAAACATTTGTTACAAACAATGGCCAGATTGGATATATCATATCTGAACCCATATCATTTAAAAATGAAGCCAGACCAAAAGTTCTTATTGCTCTTTTTGATTCTTTTTCCTCCACTATAAGTATCCTTTCTTGTAATTTTTTGTATGTTAATTAAGTTATTTTTATAATTGAATTTTCAATAGTAATTATTGATACTCTATCATATTTTTATAGGAAATATATGTTTTTAGAAATTTTATAGTTTATTTAGATGGTATTGTTTGAAGTTTCATTCCTATAAAACTGTATTTCAAGTATAATTTATAAATTTATAAGGTAAGAAATAAGTAAATGAAAATGCTTTATATGTATTTATGTTGACATTAGTTACCAGACAAATTATAATAATCATAAATATGTCTGGTAACTCTAATGATGAAAATTACCAGACAAAATTCTAAAAACAGTAATAAGTCTGGTAAACAATAGGAGTCACAAATGGAAATTTTAAATGGAATATTAAAAGAAGAATTAGGACGCTTGAAAATATTAAAAAAAAAGTTATGAGCAAAAAATATCAAAACTTCCTAAGGGAAGTTTGGTTAAGAAAGAAATCAAAGGACATATATATTACTATCTTAATTATCGGGAAGGTAATAAAGGTATTTTTAAATATTTAGGAAAACTTAATGAAAAGGAACTTGAAGAGTTAAAGAAAAAAATAAATGAAAGAAGAAAATTAAGAGGATTATATATTAAAGTAAAAAGAAATATAAATAAATTGGGAAAGATGGTACATGAATAAGAAAAAGTGTAAAGGAAAATTCTGAAATTTTATATGATTTTTTAATAAAATAATTATTTAGACTATTCTGAGAAATGACAAATATTCTTATTTTATTACATTTCTTTTTCAAAGAACAAACTGTTAACCTATCTTGTGTATCTTACAATTAATATATATTTAAAGATAATAAAAAAGAAATTTCGAAGATATAAAAGTAAAAAAAGGATAAATCAAATCTTGAAGAAATGAAATTTAAAGATGTAAGAAAAAGAATAATTGAAATTTTAAGAATATTGCATAAGAATTTTCCTGAAGCTAAAACAGCTCTAAAATGTAGTAATGCTTTCGAGCTTTTAATTGCTACAATACTTTCAGCCCAATGTACAGATAAGCAGGTAAATAAGGTGATGAAAAATCTTGTTAAAAAATATCCTTCACCTTATGAATATACTTATGTAAATCCAGTAGACTTAGAAGAAGATATAAAATCAACTGGTTTTTTCAGAAATAAAGCAAAAAGCATTATTGCATGTTGTAAAAAATTAATAGAAGATTTTGAAAGCAAAGTACCTGATAATATGGAAGATTTAGTATCTCTTCCTGGAGTTGGAAGAAAAACTGCAAGTGTTGTTTTAGCGAATTATTTTAATATACCAGCAATTGCTGTTGATACACATGTAAATAGAGTATCAAGAAGATTAGGACTTACTTCAGAAGAAAAAGCAGAAAAAATTGAACTTGACTTAATGAAGATAATTCCAAAGGATGAGTGGATATTTTTTTCAAATGCTTTAATACTTCATGGTCGCAATATTTGTAAATCTAAAAAGCCTGATTGTTTAAATTGTGATTTTAACAAACTTTGTCCTTCCAAGGACCTTTTCATACTTCAATGAGATTGCACAGCCTGTTCTGAGAGGGATTGCCACGCCACCTCTTGTGGCTCGCAATGACAACCGGAAGCTCACTCCTCGCAATGACAAATATTAATCTCACTTCTGGCAATGACAAATATTAATATTATTTCTTAAAATACTAATCTTATTTCTCACGATATTAATCTTATTTCTTGCAATATTAATCTTATTTCTCGCAATGACATAGTGTTAAAATTGTTTTTAATTATCATTGGAAATGAAGATCTTTATATTTTATTATTAGAAAGAAGATCCTTATATTTTGTTATTCGAGGCTAAGATTTTTATGCTATAACTAATCAACTTTTTCCATTTTTATTTTATGAAGTTTCGCTAAGTTTTCTTTAATTTCAACAAGCTTCTTTCCATATAGTGGATAGAATGATATTGAGATGAAAGCTAAAGCCAGAGAAATAATAGGAATAATAGATATTAGAGAACGAATTCCTAATTCTACTGATGAAGGTTGCACTTTATATTCTGCATTATATCCAGTTGAAGTGAGTACATATGAAATGATTATTGCTTGAATTGAAAGTGATATTCTTACTACAAATCCTTGCATTCCAAAATATATTCCCTCTCTTCTAACACCAGTTTTAAGTTCATCTTCATCAATAACATCTGAAAGTAAGACATCAAAGAGAAAATTTAAACCGGCCAAGCCTATACCAAGAAATGCAGAGACAATCATTCCAGTTTTTATATTGTTTATAAAAAATAGAGGAATAATTGCTATAGAAAAAATTATTATTGCCATACTGAATGCTTTTTTAGCTCCGAACTTATCGGTTATTTTTTTCCATATAAGTATTGTGGCAAATGCAACTAAGAATATAGGCAACAGCATTTTTGTATTGTCTTGTTCTGTACCTTTTAAAACATATTTTATGTAGAAGGGTAAGCAAGCTATAAGCATTGTGAAACTAAGTTGAACTAAAAAGCTAGCTAAAACATAGGTTATAAAAGAACGATTTTTAATTGATTCTTTTAGTGCTCTTTTGAAAGGAAGTGCTTCTTCTACACTGAATTCTTTTTTTTCTTTGCTTCCCCATAAAGATATGCTCATAACAATAATAAAAACCATTCCATATAAAATTCCCATACCACTCCAACCAATTCTTGTATAAACAAGAGGGGAGAGGGCTGACCCTGTAATTAATCCAATAAATAGTAGAAAATTCCTATATCCAGCGACCTCAGTTCTTTCTTTTAGATTAGTAAACATTTCTGGAAAAAGTGCTGATGTATTTAAAAATATTAAAGTATAAAATGTGTCGAAAAGAAATACTAAAATTAAATAATAAATGAAAAGTTGAATTGCCTGACCGCGCTCCACTTTAAAAGGTGGGGACCAAATAAGTGCGAAACAGATTGCTAATGGAATTATACTAAATGCAATATAAGGANTTCTTCTGCCCCATTTGGTTCTTGTTTTATCAGAAAAATGTCCAAATAGTGGGTCATTAATTGCATTCCATATACTATATAAAATCCATCCATTACGGAAAAGTTGCGGGCTCAGTTTCATTAAATCTATATAAAAATAATTTATATAAGTTCCAAATGTATTAGAAACAAATTGAGAAGCAAATGAGCAAAAACTGTATGCAATCTTTTTTATTCTCTTCATAATCCTACTCCATCAATTTCATAACCACAGTGCTGGCATATTCCATCTTTTATAGCTTTTTTTGTTATCTGGTATCCCCATCTTTCAATTATTAAATTTTTACAATTAGGGCAATATGTATTTTCCCCTTTGCTACCGGGAACATTTCCTTCATATACATATTTAAGACCTTCGTTTAAACCTATTTCTCTTGCTTTATGAATGGTTTCAATTGGTGTTGGGGGTTTATCTTTTAATTTATATGCTGGATAAAATCTACTTATATGCCAGGGAGTTTCTTCTCCTAATTCATTAACTATGAATTTTGCAATTTCTCTTAATTCTTCAGATGAATCATTATATGTTGGGATGATAAGTGTAGTTACTTCAACCCAGATTCCTAATTTCTTCATCAGTTTTAATGCATCTAAAACTGGTTGTAATTTAGCACCACATAATTTTCTATAGAAATCATCACTAAATGATTTTATATCTACATTAGCAGCATCGAGATAAGGTTCAATTTTTTTTATTGCTTCTTCCGTCATAAAACCATTTGTTACAAATACATTTTTAATACCTGCTTCACTAGCCAATTTAGCTGTATCATAAGCATATTCGAAAAATATAGTGGGTTCTGTATAAGTATATGCAATGCTTTTAATTCCATATTTTTTTGCATTTTCGACTATTAGTTTTGGTGAGGCTTCATTACCCATTA
>JGI24025J20009_10002398_pt1 | contig 13494 bp, 7 predicted proteins | sample Cruoilmetagenom3_FD_20009 | JGI IMG/M metagenome (IMG submission 20009)
TGAAGATTGACAAGAAACCCGACCAGACGAAGTCGGATGGATCGGAGATGAGTAATGTGTTCCAGAACTTCCAGGTACATAAAGAGGACCAAGTGAGGCTTGCCTGCCTAGTGCTAGCCTGTCTAGCCGTGCTTGCTTTAGCATGTACGGAGAGTGTAGCGGTAAGAGAAACCGCCGGAGATTTCTTCCACTATGTAGACACGCGAGAATACGACAAGGCATATGCGCTCCTGACTGCCGACGACACATCAGCCATGACTCTCAGGGCATTTACCGTCGTGCTGGAGTCTGAGTATGAACGGATGTTCTATGGTGGGACATCGGACTCAGCCTGGTTGACCATGCCAATAACAGTTCCAGATTCGATTCTTGCGTCAAGTCACAAAAACCCGGCTGCGTTTTACAATGGCTTCAGCAAGGCGTACGTCGTCAGGGAGGTGCGTCGCGTCCCTGACTACCTAGCGATGCTTGAAACCCACGAGGACATGGAAGTACTGAAAAGGGGCCGCAAGATGCGGCTCCGTGCCATCTCAGGAGACTGTCCGACTGTCTTGGACAGCTCCCGCTTCGTGACCATCGTACTGGAACGCGGCAAGCCAAGAGTTAGGTTCGGAGCTAGGCTTCTTCAGAACCGCAAGGCCATCGAGAGGGAGTACCAGGAATACCTCTCGGACAGTTTGATGCTCCGCGCAGTCGGCAGCGGTAACGTTTACCGAACGATATCATATGACGTCGTCGGTTGTGTGAAATACGTACTCGAGAACCGGACCAACGACACATTGAGATGGTTCCAAGTAAGAGGTAAATTCCGCAACATAACAACGGAACCGAAATACATCGATTTTGGCAAGTACGGCACGAAGATGCCTCCGAAGTCAGAGGTTGCCGGGAAGATTTACTTCTCAGATGACTTCCTCGGGTCGATGCTGGGGTACTACCGAGATGATATCTATGTGCCTGTGTCGTTGGAGATTGAAGAGTACCCCTCCTGGGGTCGAGGGCCGGATTGGGACCGGCTGGCAGAAAGCCGCCCGAACACAGTCCTCGGCATTTTCTGCAATCCCATCAAACACGGGGTGCCTGCGTTGTACTTCATGTAAACCCGGATGAATTTGGTGACGCCAGCCCTCATGAAGATTGACAAGCAAGACGACCAGATGTATTTTACCAGAACGAGAACACTTGACAAGAACACTCTGTGACCTCACCCATGACCTATGTTGTATCTTTTCCCAAAGAACAGCCTATAAGTCCTTGCTTATGAGTCTGATACCCAGAAAAAACTGTTCTTCTGCCCTTAAAAAAAGGTCAGGGGTGGGGTAGACCCCCAGTCCACTCCGGGGGTTACCCCTACCCTCACCTCAAATCTTAGCAACCCTACCTGACAATGTTAAGTTTTCCCGTGGAAATTAAAGGGAATTAAGGGGACACAATACGCATCCCACCCGCCGCCATGAAGATTGACAAGCAAGCCGACCAGACGAAGTTGGATGTATGAGTAATGTGTGCCCGAAACTCCTATCGCCCGACCCGGTGCCGGTCACATCTGAAACCACGACTCACAAGCTCGGCGTGAAACATCCTTCACGCGGCAATCTGAATAGAATCGGGAACCGAGGCTTGAATTTGACTTAGGAAACCACCCTAATAGAATCTGTTATCTGAAAATGGCCCGAACAAGATTCGATGTCATCGTTGTCGGCGGTGGACACGCCGGTTGTGAAGCAGCATTGGGCGCATCCCGTATGGGCTGTCACACCCTTCTTCTGACCGGGAACCTTGATACCATTGGTCTGATGTCTTGTAATCCGGCTGTCGGCGGCATCGGCAAGGGCCAGCTTGTGCGTGAACTCGATGCGCTGGGCGGAATCATGGGCCGCATCACCGACCAGGCAGGAGTCCATTTCCGCCAGCTCAATACCAGCAAAGGAAGGGCGGTCCGTTCATCAAGGGTCCAGGTAGACCGCCAGTATTACCGCCGGTTGATGAAAAAGACCGTTGAGCAGACCCGAGACCTCCAGCTTTCCCAGGGCATGGCAGCCAGACTCATTCTGCGCGGCAGGACCGCTATCGGTATTGAAACAGAACTTGGCCAGAAGCATTATGCCCGCACTATCATCCTGGCACCCGGCACATTCCTGAACGGTCTTGTCCATATCGGCATGGTGCATTTTCCTGCGGGCAGATTGGGAGAAGCACCGGCAAACCTTCTCAGTCAGAACCTGAAACAGCTTGGCTTTGAGCTCGGCAGATTCAAAACCGGCACACCGGCCCGTCTGGACTCAAGAACCCTGAACCTTGAAAAGATGCAGGAACAACCCGGTGACGAGCCGCCAAATCCGATTTCATTCTGGACCCGAACCAGACCAGAGAATCGGTTGCCATGCTATATCACTTATACAAACCCGAAGACCCATCGCATCGTCAGGAGAGGTTTGAACCAATCCCCTCTTTTCAGCGGGATAATAAAAGGGACCGGTGTCAGGTATTGCCCTTCGATTGAAGACAAAGTGGTGAAGTTCGCCGACCGGAAGCGGCATCTGGTGTTTATCGAACCTGAAGGCCCGGATACGATTGAATGCTATCCGAATGGGATTTCCACCAGCCTGCCGATGTCCATCCAGCTCAAAATGCTCCACTCAATCGAGGGGCTCGAGCAGTGCAGAATGCTGAGGCCTGGATACGCCATAGAACACGATTATGCCCAGCCTACCCAGCTTTTCCCGACTCTGGAAACACGCCTGATTCGCAATCTCTATTTTGCCGGTCAGATAAACGGCACAACCGGGTATGAAGAAGCTGCTGCCCAGGGCCTTGTTGCCGGGATAAATGCGGCATTGCGCACCCGGAACAAAACCCCCTTTATCCTCACCCGGGCCGATTCTTATATCGGTGTGATGATTGATGACCTTGTGACCAAAGGGACAAACGAACCTTATCGGATGTTCACCGCACGGGTCGAATACCGTCTGATTCTGCGCGAAGACAACGCCGACATTCGTCTGGGACAGAAAGGGTATGAGCTCGGCTTGCTTTCAGCCAGTCAGTTCCATACAATCAGAAAGAAACAAAAGATGTATGAGAAAACCTTTGACTGGCTCAAACGCAGCCGGGTGCGCCCGACCCCAAAAGTAAACCGTTTGCTTGAGAAGCTGGGGACATCGCAAATTCAACAGGCGGTCCCGGCCATTGATATGCTGCGCCGGCCGGAAATAAACTGGGAGCATATCACAAAGCTTGTCGACTCTGCCCCGAAAACCCAGGCCGGATTGCGCCAGCTTCTGGAAGTAGCAGTGAAATACGAAGGCTATATCCAGCGCACCCGGAAACAATTGGCAAAGTTCAGTGAACTCGATTCTATCAAAATACCTCAAGGCATAGATTATTACAAAGTGTCAGGGCTTTCGACTGAAATCCGTGAGAAGCTTTCCCGAATCAAACCGGCAACACTGGCCCGGGCACAGAGCGTTCCGGGTGTNACACCGGCCGCACTTTTTGCCCTGCTCGTTTTTCTGAAGGCAANACGATGACTGAAGAGGAAGCATATCAGAAACTGAAGCNGTTCNGCATCGAACGCAATGCAGTAGGATTCGGAGTCACAAAACTCTCGACTATCCGCACCGATGACTTTCTTTTGCCCGCATCAACGCTCGGAAAACTGCCTTTTGCAATAAGCACAGCACTGAGAATCTCTGCTGCAATCCTCGCAACCATGAAAGACCATCCGAACCGTCTTTATGAGCACCATTATCGCCAAGTCAATTTCGCACTCGACCGCCTGGCACTGGCGTTATCCGAATATATCCATCAACTGGGATATGATGCCATTCCCGTTCCCGCATCCCAGATTGTCGACTGGGAGAATCAGCGGGCCCATCTTTCACATAAACGGGTTGCAATCGCGGCCGGTCTCGGATGGCTCGGAAGAAANAACCTNGTCGTGACACCGGACTATGGGGCACAAGTCAGGCTGGTAACTATCCTGACCGACCTGCCACTGAAGACCGATAAACCGCTTAACCGGGATTGCGGTAAATGCTACCGGTGCCTGGAAGTCTGCCCGGCCCATGCGATTGCAGAAAGGCCACAGGATTTTGACCACCTGGCCTGTTTCCGATTGCTCAAAGAATTTCAGCATAAACACTATGTAAACCAGTATATCTGCGGTCTATGCGTGCGTGCCTGTCCGGGTAAGCTCAGCGGGTATAACGAAACTCACGCCCCACAGAAACAAACAGATTGAACCTTGTCCCACAATCAGGNTTATGCTTCCAGAAATCGGCAACACCAAATGTCAGCCGGAACGGACCTACAGGACTNTTGGTCAGAACACCGAAGCCGGCGCTCCAATCAAAACCGGACTGGAAATCGGGTTCTCCAATCAGTGAATCCAGTCTCCTGAAACTGGCCAGATTCGAGAACAACTGCAAATAGACTGGATAGTTCTCCTGATGGAAAAGCTTCAACAGGAGAAAATCCATACTGAGTTTGACTATCGCTTTGTTCGGGCTAGTGAATTCATCCCTGGCAAAACCACGCAGGTTCTCAGCACCACAATGAAACCATTCAAACCATGCCGAATCCCCAAGACAAAAACCCAATTCCCAGCCTGGTCGAAAGAGCAATCTGGAACCAAGCGGCAGTATTCGCTCAGACGATGCCTCGACTTTCAGAAAATCCCGGTCCGCCTTCAATGTCCTGCTTGAAGAAAGGACCCGAACCTTGTAATTCAAACCACGGGTCGGAATGAAAAGCTCGTTGAAACTGTTGAATTCAAACCTGAGGCTCGGGCCAATAATCCAGTTCCATTCCTCTTTCGGTAATGTTTGGAAAAAAGGCAAATCCGGCACCCGGTAGTAAACCTGACATGCCTTCATACCGATGTCAAAGAATGCATCACGGCCAAGGATATATCCGGCCTCGGCTATACCGCCCCGGTAATCACTGGTATAATCAGCACGCCACTTCCCAAGCTCATAGAACGACCGGTCAATCTTTCCCCAGAAACCGTCCAGCCGGTAGCCAAAAGGAAACTTGAAAAGTCTTGTGCCGGTCAGGCCAAGTCGGGATTCAGTCGGGTCGCCCAATTGAAGCACACCCCTGATACTGGCCCCTGAACCCCATAAATTACCCTGTCCGACCTCCAGACCCAGCCCGAGATTATCAACATTGTCATAGCGGATTCCCAAATAGTAAAAACCATAAGCACGCTCCTGCAAAGAAACCACAACATCGACCGAATCATTCTGACACCGGTCCAGACGGTAATTAACATCTTCAAAAAGCCCGGTATTAAAGATTCGCACTAAATCTTTACGCAACCGGTCGAACATAAGATACCTGCCACTTCTCGTCTGCATCAATGGACGCAGCATCGATTCCCTCGTTACCTGCAAGCCTTCGAAACTCACCGAACGGACCACGGAAAGCGGCCTTGTCCTGACCGGTTTCCGTTCTGCCACCGGCTTTCTGCCCGCTAATTTACGCCGGATTTCGGGCAGCGCGGCTTTTGCCGCTGCCTCGCCTGCTGCAATCAACCCTTTGGCAAGAGCGAAATCAGAATGCTTAAAAGGGTCAACATTCGGTTCAATCACCACATCGGCCAGCGCCTTTTGCTGGGCAATGTCCTTCGCACCGATAATATCCATACTTCTGGAAGCAATATCAATAAGAGAAATCCCGGTTTCAGGATTGTGCTTCATTGTCAGCACGGCGATAATGAAATCAGGCTTGTATTCAAGCAATGGTTCAACCGGCAGGTTCTGCTGAACACCGCCGTCAACAAGCTCCATTTTGCCGAGCTTCTCAGGTGCAAAAACCCCGGGTATGGCAATACTCGCACGGATTGCCTGTGACAATCTGCCTCGTTTGAGAATCACTTTATGCCCACTCACCAAATCAACCGCAACAGCCCGGTAAGGTATCGGCAGACTGTCAAAATCATAATCCGTGTTGTACTCGATACTGGCCAGCAACTGCATGAAAAAGAATTCCACATTCTGTAATGAAACCAGACCGCTCGGCAATGAAGGAAATAAATTCCGGTGACGCAACTGGATTATATAACGCTGGACCTGTTGCCTTTCCGGTAGATAGCGCGCACCAAAAGGCACGCTGGAACTGAAAAGCTTTCCCCAGTTGGCACTCACCGCCGCACTCTCAATCTGTGCGGCACTGTAACCGGCCGAGTATAAACCGCCCATTATCGAACCCATGCTGTTGCCTGAAATGCAACCGACCCCAATTCCTTCCTGCTCAAGCACTTTCAGAACACCGATATGTGCCATTCCCAAAGCAGCACCACCTGAAAGGGCCAATCCGACCTTCACCGGCAAAGAATCAACCGCCACACTCTGGGCCCAAACAGGAACAATAAAAAGAAAAAGTAAAGCCGTCCTTCTCATTACAGGATTTTAAGCAATCAACCCGAAAAGTCCACACCGGCTTCTACTGGCACTGAGCTCCATCCTCCATATAATTGCAGTGTGGAATGCACTGTCTGTCCTTTTGAATGCGGTATTGACCGAAGCCGTCGACTCGGTGTCTGCCGTGCATCTGACCGGATTGAAATCTCCATAGCACAGTTCCATCTGGGGGAAGAGCCGCCAATCAGCGGGACGCATGGTTCTGGTGCCATCTTTTTCGCCCATTGCAATCTCAGATGCCGCTTCTGCCAGAACTACGAAATCTCCCAGCTCGGCCACGGCCATCCGGTTTCAAATGAACGACTCATCGAAATAACGCTCGAACTTCAGAAACGCGGTGCCCATAACATTAACCTGGTCAGCCCGACTCACTATTCAGAACAACTCATCCCGATACTCCGGAAAGTCCGGCCGAAACTCAGAATCCCGGTGGTCTGGAATTCCAATGCCTATGAAAAAGTGGAAACAATCAGACGGCTTGAAGGCATGGTCCAGATATACCTCCCAGACCTCAAATACCATTCAGACCAGCTTGCCAAGGATTGCTCTTCGGCCCCGAACTATTTCTACTATGCTACAAAAGCCATTACCGAAATGGTGCGGCAGGTAGGACAAAACCAGTATAACCCGGACCGAACCCTCAAATCCGGCATCATCATCCGTCACCTGGTCCTGCCCGGCCATACCAGCGACTCAAAGCGAATCCTCGACTGGCTGGCCGAAAAACTGGGCACTGATATTCAAATCAGCCTGATGGCACAATACTATCCGGTATATCGCGCGGCCGAGCTTCCTGGAATGAACCGCCGGCTCTTCAGAAATGAATACGAAGATGTGAAGCAATATTTCCTCAAACTCGGTTTCAAGCAGGGATTTATCCAGGACCTGTCTTCTGCGTCCAGCAACTACACCCCGAATTTTGACCAACCCGGAATCTGACCCTTACCTGTTGACTTCAGATATGCCTGCCTTAGAATTGTTTGCTTATGTGTGGCGTGCTTGGCCTTTTCCAAACCGAACCTGCCAACACCGATTTGGTTGAAGGCCTGCTTACACTCCAGCACCGGGGTCAGGACTCCGCAGGTATACTCACATCGGATATCACTTTCCATCTGAAAAAAGGCAACGGAACGGTTGGGAATGTATTCAACAAAAAGAACCTCGGCCGGCTGACCGGTCACACCGGCATCGGTCATGTCCTGTACCCAACTATCGGTCCGGGTTCAGATGAAGACGCCCAGCCTTTTTATGTCAACTCGCCATTCGGCATCGCTATGGTCCATAACGGCAATATCACGAACTATTTTACCTTGAGACAGGAACTCGTTAATCAGGACTTCAGGCAACTGACGAGCTTCTCTGATGTGGAACCGATTCTCAATGTGTTCGCCCGAGAACTGGAAAAAACCAAGCCGCGCCGATTCAGTCCGGAATCGGTCTTCCATGCGGTTGAAGGAACCTTCAAACGCGTAAAAGGTTCTTACTCGGTAATCGCAATTATCCAGGGCAAAGGGATGCTTGGTTTCCGCGACGCTCACGGTATCAAACCGCTTGCATTTGCCCGCCGCGGTCGGAAATTCGCCTTTGCCTCGGAAAGCGTTACATTTGACCGTTTGGGCTTTCGCAGATTCAGGGATGTAGCACCTGGAGAGGCGATTTTTGTAGACAATCACCGCCGGGTCTATTCCAGACAGATACGGCCGTCCAAGCCCAGACCCTGCATATTCGAATATGTATACTTCGCCCGGCCCGATTCGATACTGGATGGGATCGAAGTATACGAAGCCCGCCTCCGGCTGGGTAAGAACCTCGGCCTTGAACTTTTGCGCCAAGGTATTAAACCGGATGTTGTCGTGCCGATTCCTGACACTGCCCGTGCCGCAGCCAACCAGCTCGGCCGGACAATAGGAATCCAGCTTCGCGAAGGCCTGATAAAGAACCGCTATATCGGCCGCACCTTCATAATGCCCGGCAAGGAAAATCGCACCCTTTCGGTCAGACAGAAACTGAACCCGGTTCGCTCCCAGATAAAGAACAAAGATATTCTGCTTGTGGATGATTCTATCGTGCGCGGAACAACCTCAAAAGAAATCGTCCAGATGGTCCGCGAGGCCGGTGCAAGAAAGGTTTATCTCGCAATCACTGCCCCTCCCCTGCGTTACCCCTGTGTTTACGGCATCGACATGATGACCCGTGGCGAATTCATTGCCAAACGCTATTCAATCGAACGGATCCGGAAGCTCATTGGCGCTGACGCCCTGATTTACCAGACCTATGAAGGACTCATCGATGCGGTTCAAGGAAAAGAAAAAAACCGCAAATTCTGCACCGCATGCTTCACCGGGATTTATCCCACCGGCATAACAAAACGCAACCTAATTCGGATAGAACGGAAACGCCAGCAATGGATGAAATGAAAAAGGCAAATTTCTTCTACCCGCTTATTATTCTGATTCTAATATCCGGTTCTTCTGCACTTGACCAGCCTGTGCCACCGGCAGGGGTTCAGGCAAAAGACAACCCGGGCGACGGCGGTAATAAAATGCTTATCACCTGGAAAACAGTCAAAGCACCAGGACTCTCTGGATACGATATATTCAGACAGGCCGAATCAGATACCTGGACCAAGTTAATTTTCCTTGGCCGGATGGCGCACAAATATGTTGACGACGCAGTTAGCAATAGTATCAGATACCGCTATAAAGTCTCTGCCGTTTATCCATCAGGCAAACTAGAATCAGCACCGACCGACTGGATTACAAGTTCGGCCCAGTGGTTCAACCCGGCGACTTTACCCGCAGTCATCGGCACGATCGTTTTCACCAGCCTGATACTCTTTTTCATCACCCGGGCCCGTCGTGGAATGAAACTCTTTATTCGCCGCATCGCCGGTCTGGATGCAGTCGAAGAAGCGCTCGGCCGCGCCACTGAAATGGGTCGTTCTGTGCTTTTCGTCCCGGGTCTTTCTACGATTGATGATATTGCCACCATTGCCGCCCTTAATATCATGGGAGAAGTTGCTAAAAAAACCGCCAAGTTTGGAACCCCACTCATTGTGCCGGTTGCCGACCCGATCGTCTATACCGTAGCTCAGCAAACAGTAAAAGAAAGCTATACAACTGCGGGCCGGCCCGACGCATTTAACCAGAATATGGTTTACTTTGTCACAAACCAACAGTTTGCCTTTGCAGCCGCGGTGGATGGCATCATTGTTCGTGAGAAACCGGCCACTAATTTCTTCATCGGAATGTTCTGGGCCGAGTCCCTGATTCTGGCTGAAACCGGAGCTACAACCGGTGCGGTCCAGATTGCCGGCACTGACGCAATTGCCCAACTTCCATTCTTTATTACTGCATGTGACTATACCCTTATAGGCGAAGAGCTCTATGCAGCTTCGGCCTACCTGTCGCGTGAGCCACTGCTCCTGGGCTCAATCAAAGGTCAGGACTATGCCAAACTTGCAATTGTCATATTCCTGGTAGTCGCAACCATCCTGGCCCTGGCAGCCCGTCTCCCAACGCCAAACTGGCTTTAGAAATCCTTATCTGTTCTGCAACCAGTGCGACACCCGGCGGGAAAGTGTATTCGACGGGTCAATCCTGACCACTTGTTCCCACGCCGCTCTGGTCCTTGCGGTATCACCCATCCGGAAATATACCAGTCCGACATTGTATATCGCCACCAAATAATCAGGAATTAACTCAGAAGCAGTTATGTAGGAATGAAGTGCCTGAGTGAGCTCTCCTTGCTCATAGTACAGATTCCCGAGATGGCAATGTGCAAAAGCAGAATAAGGGTCGAGGTCCAGCGCTTTCTCGTAGAAAGACCGGGCAGAATCCAACTGCTTTTGGCCTGCCTTCAAATCACCCAGATAAACCCAGAAATCTGCGCGTGATGAATCATAGAAGAGCGCAGTCCGAAAGGCATGCTCTGCCTTTGCTCCATCGTCCTGCTGTCTGGCAATAAGACCTGAAACGAAATACTGGTCTGGCCAGGTTGAATCTGCCTGCCACGCCTTCTTAAGAAACTCACTGGCATCCTTCAGCCGGCCGAGCTTGGCTTCATGTCCGGCTAGTACCGAATAAACCTGGGCTTTGTTCACACCCGGAACATGCGCCAGATTTGCGTTAAGGAAAAGGATAGACCCCACGAGCACCACCAAAGGTATAGCCTGGCCGCGGTGGGCACGAATCGCTTTGAACAAACCTATTCCACCCGAGCTTGCAAACAAAAGCAGAAATGGAATCAGCGGCATACGATACCGGGCCGTTACGAAAAAGATAATGAATGAAAGAGAATAACCCGATATGAAAAGATAGACCGGAAGGAAACGTCGCCAGGATTTTCTTAAAAGAACAACTCCGACTATGGCAAGCGGAAGTAAAAGGCCGAAAGGAAACTGCAGAAACGGAACAGCAAAAATCAGAAACTTCAGGAAAGTAAAATGGGAAAAGAAATAAATATCCCGGTTGTTGGCGATTTCATACCCTGCCAGAAACAGATAGCATTTCCTGAACAAGAGCTTTATCGCCTCACCTGGAGATTGCTTCCAGAATTCAAGGCCCTGCCCCAACCAGTATCTGTCCATTTCAGAATATCCCAGTTTCCTTCCTGAAGCCTCTTCTGCCAGCCTTCTGGCATCGTAATACCCACCCCACCAATCTTTACGGGTTTTGGGCACTACCGCAGTGATGCCATCGGACTGAGGATTGTTCCCGATATAGAAATTTATTCCACCCTGCCAGGCAACCGGTATGAACTCATGGGAAACAACATAATTCCGAATTGTTACTGGAAGAACAATCGCTATCAATGCAAACGCAAAAGGGATAAACCGTTTCCATAAGCCACGGCCGAACTCCACCCAGAACCAGATTATTGCCAGTGCTCCGAATACCAGAACATTCGGCCTGGTGATTGCAGCCAAACCAAAAACCGCCCCTGGTACAAACCAGTATCGGTCCCATTTGCGACATTTATAAAGCAGCAATATCCCAAATAGAACAAGAAAAACAAGCAAACAGGGCATCAGCAACTCGCCATCAAAATAAATTAACAATGGATAAAAAATTGCAGCAACGCCACCAGCCAATGCAACCCTGCGATTGAAAAGTTCACGACCCAATAAATACACCAGCCCACAAGACCCGGCACCAATTATCGCTTGAAACAGCCTTGGAACAAACAAACCCGTTCCAAACACCCTGAAAACCCCGGCCAGGAAATAAGGATAGAGCGGAGCCTTGAAGAAAGGCATCCGAGCCAACCAGCCACCACGGATAATCGCCAGAGTCCAGTGATAGTGGAACTCTGCATCCATCACTGGGAAATAGAACATCGGGTCCTTATGCGCTACCTGAAACACATAAGCAAGCCTTACTATGAATCCCCCGACAAGAATCAGAAAAAACGCTTTGTGAACCTTCACCCAGACTCTCTTGACAGCATCAGATTAATCTAACGCCACCCTTNGGTGCTGTCAATAATTGAAGGCACAANATAAAANTACTGGGGCACCGAAAGGGCACCCCAGTATNAAGGAAGCAAGAAAACTAATCTATCAGCAGAACCTTGGCAACAGACTCGTTGTCATTGGTCCTCAGTTTCAGGAAGTAGATACCCCGTGCCAGGTTTTCGGGCTGCCAGAAGTATTTACCGCTGCCTTTTTCGGTCCTGAAAACCGCTTTGTTGATTTCTCGACCAGCCGCATCGTAGACAGAAAGCTCTGCCTGNCCTGGAATCCGACTGAAGTAATGCACAAATGTGCCCTTCCTGAATGGATTCGGACTCAGGAAAAACGGNTTCTCAGCCGTAGCTATATTGGTAGGCGTTTTCTCTTCTGCAATACCCAAGAGATTTGCATCATACCAGTGCTGGGCACTATCTGCAGCCGCAAGATAGCCGCTCTCGCTTGCTGCACCCAGAACTGCGAAAGCAACCCTTTGAGTCGCACCAACCCCGAGGTCAAACGGACCGGCCGAAGCAACAAGCGACCAGTCGTAAGATTCAGTGGACTGCCGGTTGCCGATTGCGCCATTCAGCATCCGGTACTTCTGTCCATCGGTTACGCAGGAATCTGGATAGATGTAATACCGATGATTGATTCCGGACAACGCTGCAAAACTGGTCGGGTCCAAGATCACCAGCCCGACCGTAGGATTGTCAGAAGTGTAATACTTCATCCAGACCGCACGCCTGATTGTATCGGAATTGACATCATCCTTTCTCGGGTCGGTGCCGACATCGAAATCACCAACCATTCCGGCATACAGGCCGTTAATCGCATTCGAGCCGTTGTTCTCGAAATCAAAAGTAACTATCGCAAAGTCGTTATATCCCTCATCCGCATTCATATACCAGTGCTGCTCGACATCAAGACCTTTTGGAGAAGAATGACCGCCGTCGCTCATCGTGTTTACCCAGTGCTCATCCGCCGGTGTCGGCGGTTGCACAATCCTGAAGCTGTCGGTCATTTGCCAGTCATGATTAGTCCCGGAATTTGCCGGCTGCGAATAGAAATGGTCAACCAGATACGATTCGGAATTGCCTGCCATCAGCGCACCGAAAAACAGTGAACTGGCCGCACCTTTTAGCACCTGGAACCCAGTGCCTGGGAACTGCGTCTGCGGCGGCTCGTCGTATCCGATTGAACCGATTCCGCATACCGACAGCGAAACCGCACCAGTGTCCAAAGTAATCATATACTGGCCAGGAATCGGCGGCTCGCCGACTTGGAGGTTGAAGGTATAAGTCCAATCGTGTGCCCAGTTGTCAGAATGGACTAGCAAAGTGCAGGTGACGATAGTGCCGGGTGGAATTGCGCCATTGGCAGATGCCCCGAATCGGTCGGACTCATTCGTCTTAGTTGAGCCGGCCGGGACATTGCCATAATTAGAAGTTGAGTCGGTAATGATAAACTGGGTGTGGCTCGAGCGGAGTTTGACCGTGACGTTCTGGGCTTGACCGTTACCCGAGTTGCGTAAAGTAACAATTATTGTGCCGTTCTCACCCGGGTCAAACCGGCCGTTGCCATTGCCACCGGGCGGCGGGTCATCAACCTGATTACCCA
>JGI24025J20009_10002400_pt1 | contig 13492 bp, 17 predicted proteins | sample Cruoilmetagenom3_FD_20009 | JGI IMG/M metagenome (IMG submission 20009)
GGTCCCGACCCTACGAAGTGTGTCTCTAGCGGTGGCGGCGGTGGCGGCTGCTATCTCAAGGTAGATATGTTGGGCAAGATAACCTGGGTGCAGCTCACGTGCAGTGACCACAAAGTCATTGAAACCAAGGTGGCTCCTGACCTTGATAATATCAATTTCCTGGAACTTGAACGAGGCACGAAGGTGATTTGTAACCGTGGCTGTCCTGGCTGCAGCGTAGGGGCACCGGAAGTGATAGTGATGAGTCCCAGCGGGCAATCATATCAAGCGCCGCAAGGGAAGGCGTTTGTAGGTTCCATTTATGACTTTACCGGCTATACTCATGGTGAAAGATGTTGTGACGCTGTTACTTTTGACCAGCCGGCATCACTGGTGCTGGATTATGATCCCGATAACCTACCCCAATTTACCTCTTCGCTAGCTCTTGCCTGTTATGACTCTGAAGAGGGTGACTGGGTTGAGCTGCCACCTGACACTGGCCGCGTAGCTGAGGTTGGGAAGGCGGCCGGGTTGGGGAACCATTTCAGTACCATCGCTATAGTGGCGAGTGTTACTCCTCCGCCTCCGCCTCCAGCTCCCAAGCCTGCTCCTGCCCATTTTGTAGGCAGTGGCTTAACTATTGAGCCCAGCATGGCAAAGTTAGGGGGAGCCCTGACTTTTGTGACAAGGATAGGGGAAAATGTGGTCATCGGCCTCGATCTGGTCAATAATGGTGAGCAGGCGGGTACTTATACTGTTGAATTGAAGTTAAATGGACAAACCGTAGATGCGAAGGAGGTGACGCTGGGCGCCGGTGAAAGCCAGCGGGTAATTTTCACCTTATCTGGAATGGACTATGGGCAGTATAAGGTGGAGGTGTCCGGGCTGAATGGCGAATTTACAGTGTCACAGACCATTAACTGGTGGCTTATCCTTGCCATGATATTTGGCATGACCTCACTGGCATCGCCAGTTTTCTGAGGAGGGAGAGAAGGAGTAGCACAAAAAGAGGTGAAATATCATTCAAGTGCTAAGCCTGCTCTTCCTTCAGCAGGTCAGTAAAGACCTTGGCGTGGTATATTTCCTGATCCCTTATGCGGGTAAGGAGCTTTCTCAGGCCGGGGTCTTCAATTTCCCTGGTGGCAAGGTCATATCTGGCAGCCACCTCTTTCTCAATTTTAATGTCAGCCCGGAGCATGTCGGCTGTTTTCGTTGATTGGTCAACTTCGGTGTGCTCGATTCTGGGAGTGCCGCCTTCCCCAATGAGCTCTTCAGCGAGCCAGCCCAGGTGCTGCATCTCGTTGATGGCCTGGTCTTCCATCTGCCGATTGACATCCTTACTGCCTGTTGTATATGAGTGAAGCAGATACTGGAGGATGACAGTATACTCATGCTCAATGCCCCAATTGATAATCTGGGAGGCTTTGTCCTCATGAGTGCCCCTCACATCTTGAGCTCCTTCCTTTTCTGCTTTCTCAACAAAGTGCTCAAAATCGCCATGGTGTGATTCCTCGTCTGACAGGATGCGCTGCAGCAGCCGTTTTATGCTGGGGTCATCTATGGCTTTGATGTGTTCCCTATACGGATTCATGGCGTCTTCTTCCAAAAGCACATCGTTCTCCATCCAATCCACCACTGATTCGCCCCCCATACGCATAGCACCTCTCTTCAGGCTGGGAGTACCTCCCAGCGCAACTATGGTCTCAGCCAACCAGTCGAGATGGCGCATTTCCTCACGGGCTATTGCCTCAATCTCGCAGGCCATCTCGCCTTCGCCCATGGAGTAGGCATGGGTCAAATACTGAATGATAGCCCCGTGTTCACCTTCAAGGTCCTGATTTAGTAAAGCAATGATTTCGTCTTTGTCCATAAATTCCCTCCTTAGTTTTGCCTCTTTGCTGGCCTGCCGCAGGTCTTGATCATGCGCACTATCCAGTTCCAGTGCAGAATTATGTGCAGCACTACTACAACCAGCAGTGCAACCGCAATCCAATCGTGCAGGTCAATCCATGTGTCTCTTGACCATAAAAAGGCAGCTTGCGTGGCTGCTCCCCTGCCTCCTCTGTAACCGCCAGCCTGGGGCAAAATAAGCCACAGGACGAAGCCAGAAACACCTTCGAACAATCCCAGCAGGAACATAANGCATGCCAGGAGAAAGTATTTCGTTGATTTCCTCATTCTATACTTACTTTTGTCTGCTAGGCAGGCAGAGTATCCAGCAGTTCAGCTCCCTCAGGCGATAATTCATACTTATCGCCTTTCTGCCTGGCTAAGCCAGCCTGGGCCAGTTCCCTGAGCCCACTTCTGACGCGAAACAGCGGCAGTCTGGCATCTTTGGCGATCTCTTCAGGAGTTCCCAGGCCCGACTTAATCGCATGGAGCATTTTGGCACCCGATTCAGTGGGTTTACCATCCGGGCTTACACATGCCATATTCGCCTCCTTGAAAAATGCGCTTAAAGCTTCTTTTTGCAAAGATACCAATCCACGCACTCGTATCCCTGCTTGATTCTCTCTTCAGCACCTTCCTGCGTGTTTGGTGGTGGCACAACTACCATATCACCCGGCTTCCAGTTGGCCGGGGTGGCGACACCGTTAGCGTCGGTTGTTTGCAGGGCATCTATTATTCTCAGTATCTCAGCCATGTTCCTGCCTGTGGTCAGCGGGTAATAGAGAATTGTCCTGATAATCTGGTTGGGGTCGATTATGAACACGCATCTGACGGTCTCGGTCTTGCTCTGCCCTGGGTGAATCATACCGTAAGCAAGGGAAACCTCCTTGCTGAGGTCAGCGATGATAGGGAATGGTATTTTTACCCCGGTTTTCTCCTCGACATTACGCACCCAGGCGATATGAGAGGAGACGCTGTCCACGCTCAAACCCAGAAGCTCCACCCCGCGTTTTTGCAGTTCCGGAAAGATCTCGGCAAAAGCCATGAATTCGGTGGTGCATACTGGAGTGAAATCTGCCGGGTGGGAAAAAAGAACCAGCCAGCTTCCCTTAAAATCCTCCAGTTTGAGCACTCCGTGAGTGGTTACCGCCTCAAATGCTGGTGCTGGTTCACTCAGTCGAGGAAGACTAATTATTTGCTCCTTTACTTCTTCCATCTTGTTCCTCCTTTTTTAGTTCTTTTTGTGGATTTGCCTGTTTGGTTTACATAATATCCCCCTTACATATCTATGCAGTTTTCCCACAGGCCATGTATGTTGCAATAGGCGAGGGCGCAGAAGGATTTAAATTGCTCCACGGGTACCTGGAACCTGACGTTGGGATTGGTGTAGGAAGGAGCAAAGGTGGAACGTCCCAGGTTTATTACCTGCCCATCCTTCTTCACCCCGTAAAGCTCTATCCAGGCGATATGATGTTCTATGGTATTGGGGTGGGGAGTTTCCTTTCCCACTACCACATGGACAATGTCTGCCCCTCCCTCTCCCTTTCCCTTGCCAACCTCGATTACGGGGATGTGTTTCTCCTTCCCCTCAGCCTCTTTGCTTTTTAAGATGTCTCCAAATTTCATTCCCTTACCTCCTTAGTTAAAATTACTTAATCCCCTCTTCTTTTGTTTTTTCAGCAATCGTCTTTCCGAATTCCTGGCACTGTTGCAACCCGCTTTCATCCGGCCTCTGCAGCATTTTCAATCCTGGCTCTATTACGTTCATTTCAAAGATATGCTTCATGGTATCACTCATCATCTGGACAGCTTCACCGCTCCATCCATAGGATCCAAAGGATGCCCCGACCTTTCCCTTCAAATCCGCCTTCTCCATTTCAAAAAGGAATGTCTGCATCGAAGCGATCAAATTATGATGATAAGTTGGAGCGCCGAGAACTACGGCGTCAACATTCGTGAGATCCTCTGCCTTTGCATTTACAGTCCTTTTCGACACAGCATCAACTCCGGCTTGTCTTATTCCCTCTTCAATCGCCTTCGCCATTTTCTCTGTATTGCCACTTCTGGTTTCATAAATTATTATTGCTTTGGGCATTCCTGACCTCCTTCTGCTAAAACATTATTATGCAAAACCGTGCTCTTTGTGCTTTTCGGCGATGGTGCTGGCCAGGTTGTCCAGAGCCATGAAATCAACTTCTTCGGGAAATCCTTTGCTGATTACGGGTTCCAGCACCTCTACTTTAAGATTGGGAATCATCCCCTGGAGTTGCTCCACTGCCCTGCTGCCCCAGCCATAGGAGCCGATAATGGAAACAAATTGTAGTTTGGGTCTTAAGGCATTGGCCAGCAATGCGGCATAAGCTACGTTAGGATGTGGGCCAACAAGAACCGTGGGAGTACCAATGACCATGGTTGGCGCATCCACCAGAGACATCGCCAGTTTGCCAATATCTGTCCTGCTCAAGTTGAATTGTTTTACGGTGACACCTTTCTCTACTAAGGCTGCAACGAGATATTCAACCATTTTGTGGGTGCTGCCGTGCATGGAGATATAAGGCAGCACCACGATGTTTCTAAGTGTTCCTGAAACCCAGTCGTGGTAGGCATTTAGAATGAATTCGGGCTTATCGTGCATGGGGCCATGGCTGGGCGCAATGATATCGATGTGGTAATTCTTTATCTTCTCCAGGTGTTTCTCTATGCTGGAGCGGAAGGGCATCATGATCTCGGCGTAATATCTCTTAGCTGCCTCATAAATCTGCCCTTCGTCAGTTACATATAAATCTGTGGTGGCCAGATGGGAGCCGAAGAGGTCGCAGGGAAAGAGAAGTCTATCTTCCCTGAGGTATGTGAGCATTGTCTCCGGCCAGTGCACCCAGGGAGCATGGATAAATTCCAATGTCTTATCTCCCAGAGACAAAGTCTCGCTATCACTTACAGTGATAAATTGATCTTCGGGAAGTGATAATAAATCCATGAGCATGCCTTTGCATTTAAGGGTTGCGACAACTTTGGCGTGAGGGTACTTTTCCAATACCTGAGGGAGAGTGCCAGAATGGTCTTGCTCTGCGTGGTTGGCGATGACATAATCTATATGCTCAGCTCCAAGCTGGTTCAGGTGATTCATCAACACGCTTGCCATAGTTGGGTCAACTGTGTCTATAAGTGCTATCTTCTCACTGCCTTTGATGAGATAGGAGTTGTAACTCGTGCCGTCGGGAAGAGGTACAAGCTCATCAAATAGCCTCCTGTCCCAATCAATCGCTCCCACGGAATAAACATTTGGTTTTATTTCTCTTGGCTTCATTTTCTCCTCTTTCAATATTCTAAAACCCGCTTTTCTCCCGCAATCTTCTTTATTCCCGTTATATCCTGGGTAGCTTCCAAGGTGCCCAGATACCTGCCTGCTCTATCTCGCACAGCAAAATATCTGATATACATTTTTCTCTCTTCGAGATTTATCCAGAATTCCGCTGAGTCTCTTTTACCACTCTTGAAATCGGACAATAGCTGGTTTACTTTATCCACGCTGTACTTTGGATGACAGTTTTGAACTGTTTTCCCCATCGCGGAGAGTGGCCGTTTGAAAATTCTCGTCTCGTGCTTATTCCACAATTTGACTAAATCGTTTTCATCCACGAAAGAAATTTCCATGGGTATTGTTTCTAATATGGCTTCTAGTTGTTCTTCAGTCAGGTTTTCTATCATCTTATTCTACATCACTCCTCTACTTTTTCAAACTGGTCTTTGCTGGCACCACATACAGGGCATACCCAGTCATCAGGTATCTCCTCGAAAGGAGTTCCTGGTGCTATGCCGCCATCGGGGTCGCCTTCTTCAGGGTTGTATATGTAATTGCAGACGGTGCATCGGTATTGGACTGTTTTGCTCACTTTTTTCTCCTCTTTGATATATGTGGGAGCGGTCTTTGGTGCCGTGCCATGCTTTACCTCATGATAATAGGCATAAGTCATGGGTTCGCCACTTTTGAGGGCTGCCGCATCTACTAGCTCCCCGGTGAAAATGGTGTGAGTTCCGACATCCATTTCATTGATTACCCTTGCTTCCAGGTAGGCCAGGGTGTGGTCCAGAACTACGGGAGCTCCAGTTTTTCCCTGCTTGTAATTCACCCGGGCAAACTTGTTGATATCTCTTCCCGACTTAAAACCGAAATTTCCGATGAAATTCATGGGAGTATCCTTTGATAGGATGGAAACGGTGAAGACACGGCTATTGTGAATGAACTCATGGGTTAAGTTCTGTTTGTTGATACTGACAGCGACAGTAGGTGGCTCTGAGGTGATTTGAAATAAGGTGTTGGCAATTTGCCCGTTGAATTTATCTTCCTTTCTGGAAGATATGATATACAGACCATAGCTCAGCTTATATAGTGCTTTGACATCCATTTTAACTCCTTCCTGCATATATTTACATAATATCTTTTTCACTATTCTGAACTGCCCGCTCTATTTCCTCATCCAGCAGTGGTGGCAGCCCTTCGACATCCACTCTGAGGAAGCCTCTGACTATGGTGGCTGTAGCCTCCGTTTGAGTTAGCCCGCGCGCCATCAGGTACGCTATTTCTTCCTGTGCAATCTTGCCCACTGCCGCTTCATGGGATAGGTCAATGTCAGCCAGATTACCTTTGAGCTCGGGTATGGCATGAATCATGCCTTCTCCCTCTAAAATCAACCCCCGGCATTCGAGATGCCCCTTCACTTCAGGGGCATTACCCTCTATGTAACCCCGGGAGACGATGTTACCCCCGGTAGTTATGGCACGTGATATGATTTCTGCCTTGGCACCTTTTGCGTCCAGGATTGCCTGAGAGCCAACATCCAGTGATGAACCTGGAGTTGCTATCAGAATGCTGTTGTACCTGACAACTGCGTTTTCACCGACACATCTGGCTGAAGGATTCATTTGCAGCGAGTGAATTGGTTTCATGAGCACATAGTTGCTGAGGAATAACCCATTCTCTTCCACGATCGCCGCGCTGCGGGGGCGAACTGCTATCTCTGGATTCCAGTTGTGTATCATGGTGGAAGTAATTTTTGCACCCCTCTTGATGTAGAACTCTGATACTCCCAGATGCAATCCAGTTTCCTCACCCAAGGCAGTGGTGCAGCCAGTAATAATATGTAGTTCTGAATCCTCTTCAGCTATGATGATATTGTGCACGTTCTGAGCCAGCCGTGCTTTGGTCAGATAGAGACAGGCCTGGAAAGGATAAATGATTTTATAACCGGGCAGGACTCTGACGAAGTAGCCATCGTTCTGGTTCAATTCTACGTTGGCGGTGTACTTATCGGCATCCACGGCTACTGCCTGCCACCAGTAGTCCTGTAGCCAATCATATTTTTCCAGAGCCTGGCTGATGGCCATTACCTCTATACCTTCCTGTATGACTGAGCTGTGAATTGGCGTGTTATCAGCTTGAATAAAAGTTCCTGATCTCTGGTTTGTCTTATCTAAAACAACTCCTACCTCCAGCATCTTTTCCTTGGTCCTGGCGGGAAGTTTTGAAGGGTCGTCTTGATATGCTTGCTCTTCGGCTGAATTAATGTAAGTGCTTAAATCTATATCCTCACCAAAGGCTGCTGCTTTGTCTGATGCCTCTTTAGCCTTATCTTTGTATGTTTGGGAAGATTTTATCTCGCGCATCTGACGCATTTTGTATAGCCCCTTTCTTTGATAGTTGCCAGTATTTCGTGAGGGTCGCCGCAGCCAATTATTCTGCCGTCAAGCATAACATAGCCGGTGCGGGCATTAACATAATTGAGAATGTAACCGGTGTGGGTGATGATGAGCCCCATGCATTTTCGTGTGCGTATGGGGCAATTTTTATGCAGCAGCTCGTTTATTAAGTCGCCTATCAGGGCGATGTTGGTCAGGTCAACGCCGGACTCTGGTTCATCCAGTAAACTCAGCATTGGTCTCTGAGCCAATAGCTGCATTATCTCCGAGCGCTTTATCTCTCCTCCAGAGAATCCATAGTTTACTTCCCTGTCCATGAAATCAGCCAGATCAGCTTTCTTCGCCAGGTGGTGGATGGTTTCCTCAGTTCCCTGCTTGAGGCAGGCGGTAAGCATGTCGCGTGTTTTCACACCTCGAACTACTGGTGGCCGCTGGAAAGACATGCCGATTCCCATACGGGCTCTCTCGTCAACTGATACCTCAGTTATGTCCCTGTCTCTGAAAATGATGCTGCCCCTGGTTACTTTGTATCTGGGGAAGCCCATTATCGCCATCAGCAGGGTAGTTTTGCCGCTTCCATTGGGACCGAAGAGGATATGAGTTTCGCCAGGCTTGATTTCCAGGTTTATGTTGTGCAAAATCTCCCTGTCTTCTATTTCCACGGTTAGCTCTCTAATATTTAACATAGTTCCTCCCTTCACTTTTTCTATGTCTTATTCGCCATCCAGAGTCGGGTGCTCTGTTCTGACGAACCATTATGACTTCAATTTCACTATCAACTGCCCTGATCCTGGCGCCCAATTCCTTGGTTGCGATTTTAGTCTCCCTTTTCCCGGGCAAATTGTTTCTTAAGACTGGAAAGCTGTCTTACATGTGATTTCTCTTCGTTGATTATTCTATCAATGACTGGCTGCTCTCGCTCTGGCACAAAGTTGCGCATCTCGCTGTAAAATAAAATAGAATCTTTTTCTGCACCCAGCGCTGTTTGAATCGCTTCAGCCGGACTGGATGCCTTTTGTGCTATCTGGCGGGCAACCTTGTCATCGGTAAACACGGCTGAGTCAATGAGTGCCTTGAGATAAAACTCATGCTCTTCTTCATCTACGCCAGCAGAGGTTGGCTGATACTTGCCCAGGGAGTCCAGCATTTTTTGGAATATTTCAATGTGCTGTCGTTCCATGTTGGCTAAGCCATCATAAGTATCTTTCAGCGAAGCGTTCGTGGTTGATTCAGCAAGAGTTTCGTAGTAGGCAACTCCATTCCTCTCAATGCCCAGAGCGATATCAACCATTTCGCTGGCCGAAAACAATATTCCCATAGTTCAAATCCTCATTATTATTTTCTTGAAGTTTATAGAAAGGCAGGGCAGGCGAATTCACTTGGCTTTACTCTTTCTCTCTTTGCTTCTTTTTGTTTTGGGCAGGGTGATTTCCAGGGATGCCATCTCTCAATCACCATATCCGTTTACCTCCCTTTGTTTATATGCGCTGCCTTTTAAGTAGTATAGAGGCAAAGAATCGGGTAGTCAAACATCACTTGTTCCCAGAAAATATGTTGTTGTGGCTGCTGACCTTATTTTATCTGACACGATAGATGTCCTGCTGCCCCACCTCAGCCTCAGGAGCAACAATCATGACGTTAGCGCGGATGTCATCCAGGTGGAGGTGTAGCGCCTCTTCTTTGATGCCTTTTGGTGCATAGACAACAAAAAGGACATGGCGGGTATCAGGCATAATACGCGTGCGATAGTCAGGGCCGTATATTACACTGGAGATTACCCCCTGGCTGTCGGTCATAATCATGTCGCCGGGTTTTAATCTCTGTTCTTGCTCGTTGAGCCGAATATAATATTCATCGCCACGCGAGACATCTAATGTCACCGGTTCAACTACTGCCTCGAAGTCATGGCCCGCGGTCAGAAGCAGATTCTTGGTTTCAGCCATAAACATCGCTTCTACGAGTGCAGCTATCTGTGGTATTGGTTTCCCCTTCAAGGTTATTGACACAAGCTGCTGCAGCACAGGATAAGTTTTCTTATAGCGCTTGTAATGGGCATTGTAGAAAGGGACGGGGGGTAATGCTGCCAGGCCAGCCGTAGTTGCCCCGCTAAAACGCCTGCGCAATTCACGCTCAAGCTCCTGCTTATGTTTGTTCAGTTCAATGTGCTGTGCTGGATTGGCAACATTATGCATCACAAGTATGCCCACAGATGCCTCGGGATAGCTTGCTTTCCATGCCTCTGATATTCTGACAATCATTATTTTCTCAGGTAAGCTTTTACTGTTATTATACTCTGGATTTCGGTATACTGCAGGAGGCGTGATGAGCAAAATGGTTAAAAGAGAAGTCTACTACTTTGATGAGCCTGGTGAGGGAAATACCATGCTGGTAATTGAAGCAGTTTCTCGCCGGCTTAAAACTGATGGAATCAGGGAAGTTATTGTTGCCAGCACCTCTGGTGAAACTGCTGTTCAATTTGCTCAGGAACTCCAGGACAAGGCTGAATTGATTTGCGTCTCAGAAGCCCCATACTGGCAGGAACTGAAGAAAGAATGGTCATCTTTGAAACAAGAGTATCGAAGGGAGTTGGAGAAGCGTGGAGTCGCTATTATCGATAGAGCGCCTTATGTCTTTCATAGCTCGGTAGTGGAAGCTGCTCGGTGGCATGCTGTCTCCCCTGAGCGTTTGGTGAGGGAAACACTGTATTTCTATGGACAGGGAATGAAAGTAGCTGTGGAAGTTGCCTTAATGGCTGTTTCCTGTGGCTATGTAGCTCCCTACAAAGATGTGATAGCTGTTGGTGGTTCCAGGAAAGGGGCCGATACTGCTATTGTCCTCAGGACTACTTATCCCTCCAGCCTGTTTGATAAAGACCCGGCAAAAAGGCTGGAGATAAAAGAAATACTTGCCATGCCTTCTTCCAAAAAGTGGTGGGAATGAGCTAAAGTCATCCTGGTTAAGAAATGCAACCGTGGACAGCCGCATCGGCGCCGGTGTGTTTATCGTCAATTGGCATTTAGTCCCATTTCTAAAAGCTTGTTACAACATCAAGATTTATACACTCCTGTTCCCAATATGGTATGCTAGCTTACCGGAAAGCGTAGTCAGGAAAAGTCGAAATGATGAAAACTTTTTCCCTGAAGAAGTTCTTGCTGATGTTGGGCACATCCGTTAAGGGATTCTTCACCTTTGAAGAAAGCGCCCAGGGCAGAAGGAAGCGAAAAGAGGTATTTATACTGGCAGGGATATTCTGCGCCCTGATAATCAGTGCTATTGTTGTTGGGGTTAGTGATAATGTACCAGGCATAGTTCTATGCTACCTGGCAACCATTGTTCTGGTTGTAGCACCAACACGCAACTGGAGAAAAACAAAGAGGTTTTTAATTCTGCTGGGAGTCTCAGTGATTGGATTCTTTGTCTTTGTTTTTCTACACAATGCCTTCTATGCCCTGACTATACTTACCAGCCACATTGCCGCATTAAGCCATTTGTTGGAAGCCTTTCATGTAATATCCTTCGTTATCGCTGTTTTCCTGTGTCCAGCTATCTTTTTGGTAGGGGCTGTAGGGAGCATAGTCTGCACCATCACAGGACGGAGGAAACAGGCAGGATGAAGTTATTAGAGGACAGGTCGGCATGAATGACAACCAAAAACGGCTGGGAAATGCTTTTTACCATCTACGCTGTGGAAACGCTTAAAGGTCAGGTAAGCGAGTGTGCCGTATTAAGGTCAAGGAAGAGAAAATAACAACGGGGACCATTGAAGGCGAGGTGGTAACTGTGTAATACTCAACTTAATAGTGTACCCAGGGCGCTTTGCGTCAAAATAAATGGTTGCCCAAAGGGGCAGGGCGGTAAATTAACCTGAGAAACGATACAATTATTCTTAAACCGCTTTTGGCTGCTTGTGACATTGCGGCGAGAGCAATCGAAAGGCACTTATCTATTGAGAATATGAATACCTATAGCTCCCTTCGAGTTGGATGCTGGCGCCGCGCTTCTGGTCTTTATCCACGGGGGTTATTGGACATGGGGCACCAGCAAGGAATTCAGCTTGGTAGCCTGCGGTCCTGTCGCCCGCGGGGTCACTGTTGTGGTAATGAATTATTCGCTCTGTCCGAAAGTCGCTATAGCCGAGATCACACGCCAGAGCCGTGCCGTGATTGCTTGGCTACACAGGGAAGCATCAAAATTCAATGGTGATCCGTCTCGAATATTCGTCGTGGGACATTCCGCGGGCGGTCAGCAGGTTGGCATGCTCGGGGCAACCGACTGGCATGGCGAGTATGGCCTGCCCAGCAATATTATCAAAGGCGGAATCCCTATCAGCGGGATCTTCGACCTTCACCCCCTGCGCTATTCTTATTTGCAGCCGAAATTGCTGCTGACACATGAGGTCATCCTTCAGCAAAGCCCGTATTTCAACATCCCGCGTTCGGGGCCGCCGCTGCTGGTCACATTCGGCGGAGAGGAATCAACAGAGTTCCACCGGCAGTCGACCGATTATCTTGAGGCGTGGCGTGCCAACGGACTGCGGGGAGAATTGCTCATACAGAAAGCCAAACATCATTACTCTGCCATCGAAGGGCTGACCGACGCAAACAGCCTGCTCTGCAAAGCTCTCATCGATTTCATGACTCGATGCGAGGTTGGATAGGACTGTGGGGTGCCCCCATTTTTAGTACCACTTATAATGAGAGACTCCCCACCAATGGACTTGTCCTGTTTGTGGCACAGCAGTTCAGTATTCTTTCTAGCTTACTCGGCTACTGAACCTGCCACCTCTCTTGTCAGCATAAGGCCCTTGCCTCTATTGTCAGATATTGGGGATGGGGTTATCCCTGGCTTATGCTTGCTCACAAGCACCCGAACAAATAGCCCTCGGGAGTAATGGATATATTGTCTTGGGCAGAAATGGATGAAGAGGCAGTTTAATATCTTCTCTGTCTTCCGCCACCAAATCTGCCGCTTCTTCCCTCACCATAAGACCGACCGCCACCGCTATCAGAACGAGGGCGAGCCGCGTTAACGTTAAGTGTACGATCTTTTAGTGTTTTCCCATTGATGCCGGTGATTGCAGCTTGACCTTCAGTCACTGATGCCATTTCAATGAACCCGAATCCCTTAGATTGCCCACTATATCTGTCTGTTATGATGCTTACAGAGGCCACTTCTCCAAAAGCCTCAAATTCTTTCCGTAGTTCTTCTTCAGTTACCTCGTAGGATAAGTTACCCACATAGATTTTCATATTGATGCTCCTTTCTCTTAATTTCCTGTTGTATTCTAGAGACATACACGGGCCAGGTATCCCTGGTCCATGTATGCCCGAGGTCAAACTCGCGTTATGTGCTCTGTCTGATTTTACGGTAGCAATCGCTACAGTACACTGGCTTATCACCGCGAGGTTCGAAGGGTACTTCAGTTTCTTTGCCGCACTCCGCGCATACTGCGGGAAACATCTGGCGTGGGGATCCGTAACTGCTGCTTCCGTAGCGCTCTGACTTCCTTGCACGGCGGCACGCGGGACAGCGCTTGGGATCATTGGTATAGCCTCTGGATTGGAAAAACTCTTGTTCCTCAGCGCTGAAAACGAAGGTAGCTCCACAATCGGCACACTGAATCGACTTGTCCTGAAAACTCATTGCATGACCTCCTCTCTTTTTGATAGTTAGCTAAAGCGTCGGCCATACAATACCTGGGCAAATCTTGAGTAAATCCACTGAGTATGCAATAACCTAAACTAAATCTACCAACACATTATATATCAACGGCGCATTAAATGCAAACTGTAGTCTCTTCCAATACAAGATGAGCCTGGAGGAGACACCGATTTCTAACACAAAATGAGCCTGAGATTCAGGCAGCTCGTTTATGATTGGGACATGCGGTTAATCATGAACGACGGACAATTACAAACAATAGAGC
>JGI24025J20009_10002401_pt1 | contig 13491 bp, 7 predicted proteins | sample Cruoilmetagenom3_FD_20009 | JGI IMG/M metagenome (IMG submission 20009)
AGTCAGTATTGCTGGAGTAGAAAAGTGTTTCTGTCGAACGTACTTTCCAGAGGATGGGCTGAAATGATACACAAGGTCTATGAGATCGATCCTCTAATCTGCCCAAAATGCGGTGGGCAGATGCCTGCCTGTGCGTTGCACGTAGACAGGAAGGCTATCCTTATTTACTTCAATAAATCAATTACCTGCTGGTAATTCTTCTTTTTAGCCATATCTAATGCAGTATTACCCTGTTTATCTTTTAAACCGGGATCAGCACCATACTTTAGAAAAAGCTTTACAAACTTTACATTCCCTTTATAAGCAGCCTGCATTAAAGGAGTAGTCCCGCTCTTAGGGGCTTGATTAGGATCAGCACCATGAGAAAGGAACATTTCAATAATTTGATAATCTTTCTCATTTTTACTGACTAAAGCCTTACGGGCTATCTTTCCTAAAGCGGTAGAATTTATTTTTCCTGAACTACCTACTTTGGAATTAGGGTCTGCTCCAGTTTCCAACAGGAGAGGAATCATTCCTTTGTAGTTATCAAAGTTACCAACGGCAAGAGTGAGAGCATTATTACCATATTGATCCTGGAAATTTATTTGTGGATTATAATTTAACACCAATTTTAGCATATCAGTATTACTATATCTACAAACTGTCATTAATAGGGAATCAGTAGATGAAGTATTCATATTTACATCCATCCCGGAATCAAGCAGAGCTTTTACCTTATCCAATTCATTATGGATTATATCCTGAACTAATTGTTGTTTCTCTTTTTCAGAAAGCTCTTTTACCTTTGCGGGAAACTGCTCTAACAATGCTTTAACCCCACCAGATTCCCCAATTGTAATATCCAGTGTTTGAATTTGTCCGGGATTAAATTCCCATTTTCTTACCTGCCCGTTTGTTAGTTTAAAATCTTCTTCCTTTAATACATCTTTATATTGTCCTTTATAAAAATTTATCTTTACAGGAGAGTTTTCTGCAGCCTGGCTATCACCAGTTAAAGTAAGTACGATCTTATACTCTTCATATACAAATAATCCTTTTTCACTTTTTTCCGCCAGGTAATATTCTTCCCTTTTAACTTCATCAAATGAAGAATATTTCTTTGTAACAGATACGCTAATTAAACCTTCCTCCACCTCTATAAGAATCTCATTTAGCTTGAACTGACGACCGAAAAACGGTTTAGTTGTCCGACTCTTACCGCTGAGGCTGGATTCAATTACTTTAGCTTCTACAGGTTGCCCATTTCTTAAAGGTGTTACTTTGAAACTAGATTTTTCTTTTATTCTATTTTCGATTACCACCTGTACGGATTTATCTGGCTCTACTTTAACCCGCAAAGTGCCACCTGCTCCTATATACCTTCCAGCGGGAGCAACAGTTTCTTCCATTTTGGTAAGCACTGGACGAGCAGCTTCTTTTTCCTCGGCTTTTTCAGGAGGAGATTTTTCTTTCTGATAATCATCTGGAACTTTAAACAAAGAATCATCTTGAGCTGCTTCTACAATATTGGTCATTTCAAGTAATCCATCTCCCAGACCACCACTGTAATGGACTATCTGTCGAATAAATTGGTTTAATTTTGGCGAATACCACTCTTCTACCGATGGTTCTTTTTGCTCTGGATAAGTATAGGTATATTTTTCACAGAGATAGCCCAAAACAGTCTCAGTTCCTACTTGTCTTTTAATTTGATTTTCTTTTATTGCTTCCCAGGCACGGACAGGATTAAAAAAAGTTGCATCTGTACCCTTTAACTCAATATAGGCTTTTTCCTCAGGGTTTAAGGCCCAGGTAATGTCCAACTTGCGGTCAGCAATAATTAAAATATGATCCTCACCAGTAAGTTTTTCCAGTCTATAGAGATTATCCTGAGCATAATACTTAAATTCATAGTCTTTATCCCGCTGTTTGATCTTTAGCTTAGCGCTAAAATCTGCACCTAAAAGGGTAGAATTAAAACAGAAAAAAATAATTAATATCCCTGATACTAAAAATATTATACGAAATTTTTTCAATATCTTATCCTCCTTTTGTTTTCTTGGGTAGATTTCCTCTTACAAAGATCCAATTTCATTAATAATCTCTAAAAAGAGTAAATATGTTTTTCTTTTTTGTCAACTTTTTATGGGACTAAACATGATTGTTTACACACTGAACCTTACTTTTTTTTCTCTCTCTTCTAAATTTCAAGCGCCTGGTTTCGAAATAATAAGTAATCAAAAGATTTTATTGCAATCTACCCAAAGAAAAATAAAATAAAACTATATGTGCTTAAAAATATATTTTTTTAAAAGGAGATTCAAAATAAACAAACAAAATAAAAAGGACAGATTTATTTTAAGAACATTTTTCACAGCGGCAATTCTGATATATTTTGCATTTCCCGTTTTCAGTTCTGCTGCGGAAATAAAACCTGAATTATACAAATCGTTAAAATACCGCCACATCGGCCCAGTTGGCAACAGGGTCATTGCAGTTGTTGGAGTCGCCGGGGATTTAAACATATGTTATGCAGGAGCAGCTTCCGGAGGTATATTTAAGTCTATTGACGGAGGAATAAACTGGAAGCCGATCTTCGACAAACAGAATGTATCTTCCATAGGGTCACTGGCAATAGCCCCATCTGATCCCAATATCATCTGGGCAGGAACCGGCGAGACTTTTATCCGCAGCAATATTTCTCAGGGAAACGGGATATACAAGTCCACAGATGCCGGCAAAAACTGGGAATGTATGGGTTTGGAAGAAACAGGCCGCATCGGAAGAATCGCCATCGACCCACGAGACCCAAACATTGTCTTTGCAGCGGCTATGGGCCATTGCTACGGCCCTCAGCAGGAACGGGGAGTATTCCGGACAAAAAACGGTGGCACAACCTGGGAAAAAGTACTGTTTGTAGATGAAGACACCGGCTGTTCCGACTTGGCCATGGACCCCAATAATCCCCGTATCCTCATAGCAGGTATGTGGCCGATGTTAATAAGAACTTGGGGACGGTGGAGCGGAGGTCCTGGCGGAGGCCTGTATATGACCCGCGACGGAGGCACAACCTGGAAGCAGCTCAAAGGAAAAGGCCTGCCGGATACAGAAACGGGAAAAATCGCGCTTGCCATAGCACCAAGCAATTCCGAGCGTATGTATGCTATGATAGAGGCCAAGGACGAGGGGCTCTGGAGATCGGACAACGGAGGCGAGAGTTGGACCCACATCAATCACGACCATGCCCTGCTTAACCGGCCCCACTATTACAGCCGTTGTATTGTAGCTCCAGACGACTATGATGAGGTCTATTTCCCTGCCACAAGATTCAACATGACCCTGGATGGAGGAAAAACGATAAAGCGTTTTAATCCTGCCGGAGGAGATCATCATGACATGTGGATAGACCCCCTAAATTCTGACCGTATGATGGTAGGGAATGACCAGGGAGTAAGCATTTCTGTAAACCACGGCAAATCCTGGCACGGCATCCAGCTTCCCATTGCCCAGATGTATCATGTCTATGTTGACAACCGCATTCCATATTATGTTTATGGCAACCGGCAGGACGGTTCCTCCTACCGCGGTCCNAGCAACAGCCGCATGAGCAGGTCCGGTATTCCTGCCGCCCTNTGGCANCCGGTNGGAGGCAATGAAAGCGGATTTGCCATTCCTGATCCGGTCGATAACAATATCGTCTGGTCAGGAAAATACGATGGCATGCTCGACCGTTTTGACCTCAGCACAGGCCACAGCCGGGCTGTTACTGTCTGGCCGGAAAGCATTCAATCCTGGGCAGCAGCAGAAGTTAAATACCGTTTTCAATGGACATTCCCAATTCTAATCTCACCGCACGATCACAACCGCGTATATGTGGGAAGTCAGTTCGTTCACCGCACGACTGATGGAGGCCACAGTTGGACGGTAATAAGCCCGGATCTTAGCACTAATGATAAAAGCAAACAACAAATATCAGGAGGATTAACTCCGGACGATGCAATTCCTACTTATTGCTGTGTGCTTTTTGCCCTGGCAGAATCCCCCCTGGAAGAAGGTGTTATATGGGCAGGTACTAATGATGGACTATTACATATAACCCGGGATGGAGGGAGTAATTGGACCAATGTCACAAAAAATATACCTGATCTTCCTCCCTGGGGAACAATAAGCAATATCGAACCATCCAGATACGAAGCCGGAACCTGCTATATTACAGTAGATTTTCACCAGGTAAATAACAGAAATCCCTTTGTATACAAGACTACAGATTACGGCCAGAAATGGAAATCCATAAGTTCAAATATTCCAAAAACCGTTCTAAGCTACGCCCACTGTGTCCGCGAGGACCCGGTGCGGCAAGGATTGCTTTATTTGGGCACGGAGAATGCCATATATGTATCTTTTGATGACGGAAAAAACTGGCAGCCCCTGCAAAACAATCTCCCGCACGCACCTGTACACTGGCTGACTGTACAGGAGCATTTCAATGACCTTGTAGTAGCAACCTACGGACGGGGTTTCTGGATATTAGACGATCTGACTCCTATTCAGCAGATGACACCGGAAGTTTTAAAGTCAGATGTTCATTTCTTCCCTCCCCGGCCAGCTTACCGTTTCAGAAATGTNGCAGGCCCGAGCAAACAANCCAATGAACAGTGTGCCGGGAAAAATCCTACATACGGAGCAGCNCTNAACTATTACTTAAGATCAAAACCAAAAGATAATATAAAGCTTTCAATATATGATGAAAACGGCAAAACTGTAAGAACTCTAAAAACAGAAAAAAAAGAGGACCTTGACCAAAGCGGGGGAAGGAGTGCCTCAAAACCCTTTAAAATGCCCAGCAATACCGGTATCAACCGCATCTTCTGGGATCTAAGATATGACAAAGCAAAAAGAATCAAATTAAGAACAAGCCCTCTAGGGAACGACTATGTAAAAGTCGGGCCTCAAGGATGGCGGCCCCTTGGACGGGGACGGGCAAGCGGACCTTTAGCACCCCCCGGTGTCTATACCCTGAAGCTTTCAGTAGGAGGCAAGGAATTCACTCAGAAACTAACCGTAAAGAAGGACCCTCATTCCGCCGGGAGTGTGGAAGATATCAAGGCTCAAACAAAAGTACTGCTGGAAATTTTTGATAATGTAAATACTGTAGTCGATATAATAAATAAGTCTGAATTGATCCGAAAACAACTCTATAATCTAAATGAACTAATCAAAGAGAACAAAGAAACAGACTCTGTCATAAAAGCAAGCCAGAAACTGGATAAGCAATTCATTGAAGTGGAAGATTTCTTCTTTTCTATGGGGCTTACAGGCTCAGGCGATGGTCTGCGCTGGCCGGATAAATTCTATGTTAGGCTGAACAGCCTGGCTTACAGTATCGGACAGTCCGATTTTCCGCCTACTACCCAGCAGCTTGAAGTTAATGCGAAATTTAAGAAGCAGCTTGCAGAATATAAGGCACGTTTTAACAAGATTATCAAAGAAGACCTGGATGCTTTTAATCAATTACTGAAGGAGAAAAATATCCGGAATATAATCTCAACCCTGCATTAATATGATAAGAGTTTCCTCTTTACTCGTACTTCAACGCGTCTACAGGATTAGCAGGAGCGGATTTTAGGGTCTGGTAACTGAGCTTAAGCAGAGCGATAAATAAAGTTAACTTTCTTACAAGCCGTGTAGTTTGTCCTCTGGTGAAAGGTCTTTGATCAATACATAGGTTGTAATAATACTGCTGCCTCTTCCGCCGGGGATAAATGACCTTGATTTTAAGGTTGTGTTCTTGTTGAAAACAAGAGGATTAGTATACAAAGGGGATTCAGGGGTCGGATTACTGCCGTCTGTTGTGAAGCGTATTTCGCCGATATCAATCTGGCTTTTTATCTCGAGAGCATCGGTCTTATCCAGGTTGACCACATTGTCAACCAGTGGAGTTGGAATACGAAAGTTGGCCTCCATATTCATGTATCTTTCATATTGCTGCTGCAAACGTACGGCAAAATCATCCCAGTCTCGTATTCGTTTAGGAGACCATAAGATTTCTGCAAGAGCACTGATTCTAGGCATGAGCATGTATTCGGCATATTCCTCGGTGGCAATGTACTCGGTCCAGAGAGTTGCCTCGGCTCCGAGAATATGTTTTTTCTGCTTTTTTGTTAGAACTTCAGGGATGGGTTCAAACTTATATACTTTTTCGATCGGAGCCCAGTATCCAATAGCAAGTGGTTCTATCTCAATATCGGCCTGATAACCGTCAAAGTATAGGTGAGAGTAGGGGATCATGATCACATCATGGCCTTGTGTTGCAGCATCGATTCCGCCTTCGATACCTCTCCACGACATAACAGTGGCATCAGGTGACAATCCGCCTTCAAGAATTTCATCCCAGCCGATAAGTTTTCGGCCTTTAGAATTGAGAAATTTTTCGATTCGCTTGATAAAATAACTCTGCAGTTCATGTTCGTCTTTGAGTCCCTCATCTTTTATGCGCTGCTGACATTTAGGGCATTCCTGCCACCGGTCTTTGGGGGCTTCATCGCCTCCGATATGGATATACTTTGATGGGAACAAATCCATGACTTCTGTCAGAATATCTTCCAGGAACTTAAATGTTTCATCATTTCCAGCACAATATATATCCTTGGAAACACCCCATTTTGTCCTGAGTTCAAAAGGTCCTCCGGTGCATGAATATTCAGGGTAAGCTGTCAGTGCTGCTACAGAATGGCCCGGCATTTCTATTTCAGGAATGATCGTTATAAAACGTTTTCCGGCATACTCCACTATTTCTTTGATTTCTTCCTGTGTGTAATAACCACCGTACTCTATGCCGTCGTATTCGTCGGTTTTTCCAATGATCGTTTCCTTGCGTATCGAGCCTATCTCAGTTAGTTTTGGATATTTTTTGATTTCAATTCTCCAGCCCTGATCTTCTGTTAGATGCCAGTGAAAAGTATTTATCTTATGCATGGAAAGATAGTCGATGTACTTCTTGATGAATGATACGGGAAAAAAATGACGGCAGACATCCAGATGCATCCCTCTGAAGGGAAATCTTGGGAAATCTTTGATGGCAGCAGCTGGAATTGTCCAGACGATGTCTGTGTTTTTATTTGCTTTGCGTTCGATTTCTGGCGGAAGCATTTGACGGATGGTTTGGACAGCGTAAAATAGTCCCTTTGCATGATTGGCTTTAGCCGTGACTGATTTGCTTGTTGATTTTAGCTCGTATCCTTCTTCACCGAGTTTGCTTTTTGAAAGGTTTGAGGAAAGCAGTATGAAATTGCTGTCTTGGACAGCACCTGAAGATTTAGTGACCAGTAGATTCATTCCACTTGCATTTTTTATTATTTCTCTAAGATATTCACCGACAGATTCTGTATTTTTCCCACCTTCAAAAAGAATTCTTGTTTTATCGTTGATAATAAAGTTACCTTTTTTGTGAACTACTTTTACAGGTTTCGGAATAATTTTTATCTCTTTTACGGCCTCTTTCTTTATTTTTAAAGCCGGTTTTGAGATAATGCCGCATCTTGATAGGGAACCAGCAGTTATCATTACAAGAAAGACAAATTGTATGTAATTAATTTTAGTTTTCATTACAGAACCACCTCCTTCTTATGAAAAATAAAGAAAAAGCGTGTATAAACCGTTGCATAAAAGCCGGCGGGAATGAGAATTGCGTTTTTTGTTATAGTATTTGTCTCCTATTACAGCACTTTGATCCGGATGTTGCGGAACTCTACGCGGGAACCATGGCCGAGAAAACCAATGTGGCCTTTATCTCGCTTAAGCCCCGGATGATCATGTCCATCGATGGTTCCGGATATACTCGCTTGATCGATATTAGCATCAACGATTGTGACACTATTGAGATTGACTGTGATTCTTCTGCCCCTGGCAGTTACTTCTTCATAGTTCCACTCGCCAACTGGCTTAAGATGACCGCGTTTGGCCGGAACAACCCCGTAAATAGAACCGTGGTACTGATATGGCTTTAGGTCTTTATATATGTGAGCAGTATTGTCCAGTATCTGTAGTTCCATTCCAACATATGCAGCGTCTCCAGTCAGGGGAGTGCGAATTCCTAGGCCGTTGTTTGCTCCAGGAGTAAGCTTGAACTCAAATCGCAGGATGAAGTCACTGTACTCTTTTTCCGTGTACAGGTTTCCGCTGCTGCGCTCTGGATATATGATAATCTTGCCTTCTTCAGCTACATAGCCATCTGTATCGCCTGTCCACCCGTTTAGGTCTTTGCCGTTGAATAATTGTTCGAAACCCTCTGTGATTTCATTCTCGGTCAGCCCGGTGTGATATTTCTCGGGGATAATCTCACGGATAAAGATATTACGGAAATAAAGTGGACTGTTGTGCGACTGGAGTTCTATCTGTCCGGTAGAATAAATCGGCTTGTCTCTTTCCCAGTAATTTTCCATTACTACATTATTAACTACCAGAACATCGTTTAAGTGAACGGTTACCCGATCGCCTATCATCTTGATTCGGAAAGTGTTCCATTCACCTATGGGATTATCTACACATTTCAGAGGCTTGCTAGGATTTTTCTTATTATTATACAGTCCGCCAGAGCCTTCAGGCCATTGTTCTGGATCCCAGATTTGTACTTGAGGCGACCCTCGGAGATAAATGCCGCTGTCACCATGCTTTTCGATTTTCCAGTCCACCAGCAGTTCGAAATCAGTATAGTCTCTTGCAGTACAGAGGCTGTGTCCTTTGCCGTCAAAAGCAAGGGTCTCGTCAACCACCTTCCAATGCTCATTCATGAGCGAATCAGCCTCTGCCTGAGCTTCATTCAATTCTTCAGGTGTCATTTTTGCCCGGCTCACAGGGTCTCCCACAAGGCCTTTCCAGCCTGACAGATCTTTGCCATTAAAGAGAGGATGAAATCCTTCCTGTTCCAGAATAGTTGCAATATATTTCTCAATCCTTTCCTGTTGATAGCTGTCTTCGATGAGGCTGGTTGATTTCTTCAGTGTTGATATTACTTCAGGCCCGCTGAGCCCTGTCTCATCTCCAGTTTTAGGCATTGCAATTCTTGCTGCAGTCCAGGCGGCATTAGATTGAGAATTTTCGTCGTCCATATAAGATGCTGCAAGCTTAAGTGAATCCAGGGTTTTTATATCTGCAAGTCCGGAGAGCACGATATTTGTAATTTCGGTTTCTGTCTCAATATTAAGGGCCTCTTTTAACATGCTCAATTTTTCTTCGGGAGGCAGTTCAGCATTTTTCACGAGGCGTACGTATCCTTTGAGACTGACCAGTTGATGTTCTTTGTTCTTAGTACTTCTACAAATATTGAGCAGCGCATCCACAGCTCTGAGTTCTGGCCAATCCGCCAGGGTAAGGACAGCCGCATTTTTAATTACAGGGTCTTTGTTATTTGTCTCTGCGGTTACGGTTTGAAGCGCATGTTCTCCGCCTATTTTTGCAAGCGGCATCAGCAGGTCGACCCGTTTTGTGCCCTCTGTTTTTTCCATCGCAGCAAGCAGCAGTTCAGCACGTTTTTCCTGATCTGGGATTAGATTCGCACTGGCTATAACGGCATTTTGTGCGGCTGCTATTTCTGAGCTGTCTGTAACTGATAGCAGAATATCGATTAAGCGCGGCAAATCTCTTTCGCTTACAAGATTTTCGAGTCCGGAAAGAGCAGCAAGCCGGACTGTGTCATCTTCGCTCTTGGTCTGGGCAAAAACGATATCCAGGTGTTCTTTTGCATGCCGCTCGGATAGTATTTCTATCAAAGCGGCACGGGCTAAGGGTGGGTAGGATTCCAATGATTCTGCTGCTTTGGAAACTACCTGGGGGCCGGGCAAACACATGAGGTTTTTTTTCAAAAGTGCAATTTCATCTTCCTGGTCTGTATGCATAAGTGCAAATAAATCAGAAATTACCCTATCCCCTCCGAGCCGTGCTGCTGCTTGGATTGCAGCCATCCGGACAGCTTTTTCTCCGGACTTTAATGACTCAAGAATGACAGAGAGAGCTGATTCGTCTTTTCGTTGTCCTAACATGGCTATTATTTCCGCCCGGGTTTCTGGCGGAACATCGGCCATTTTTTCGATCCATCTTGCTGTTGCTTTTTCACCCCGCACAGTGTTGGCAAGTGCAAGAGCTCGCCAGCGGAGTTCTTTATTATTACTGTCCATGCATGCAAGGAGGTCTTTAAAGACATTCTCGCCTAGAGTTGATGCCAGTACACTCAAAGCACTGCAAGGGATATTAGTCTCATGGGGAGCTGTGTAATTTTTAATAAGGCTGCGGCAGATCCTTGCCGCCTGCACTTTTCTCCCAGATTCGGCTAGACGCTGGGCATATAGTAAGTACAGGGAAGGAGCCTTTGCTCTTTCGTATGGAGATGCTGATACTGAAACTTTATCCAGTACTTTCTCAGATGAGGGATCACCTATGTTAGCAAGAGCGTATAATGTTACATTCCTAAGGTTTTTATCTTTACTGTCAGCATATTTCATGATTTTTTTTGCTACCTTTTTACTTCGAAGTTCCCCGAGAGCTTTTATAACTGTAGTCTTTTTTGTGCCAGTGGAATAATCAATTGATTTTAAGAGTGCCTTTTCTGCTTCAGGTGTACGGATTGCAAGCAGTGCCTGGACTGCTGGTTCACACAGCCTGTTATTCAGGAGAAATTTGCTTAAGGGTTTTATTGATTCTTTTTTTCCTGCAAGTTGAAGTTGACGGATTAAAAAAGCCTTAACCTCGCTGTTTGTGGCTGATTCCAGTGCCTTGATGACTGCTTTGGCATACATTTCACGCTCTTTTTCAGCACCTGTTCGATTTACATATGTTGCCAGGCCGTTAAGGGCAAAGCGGACTCTGGTGTCATCCCCTGTCCCTGGCGGAGTCAGCATCCTGCAGATTTCAAGAATTCCTGCCTGGCCAAGCCGGATTAGTTCAGAAGCGTATTTGTCTCTTTCAGTAGTATCACTGGCAGGGAATTTGGCCAGGGTGTCCACAACTTTTGTCTTAAGCGTTCTTACATCGTCTGAAGCTGTGGCTGAAGAAGCGATAAACAGTAACCCTAAAATCATTATTATTATTGACTTTTTATTAATTTTCATTTTTGTTGCTCCAAATAAAATCTGATTTATAGATGCCATGGTGCGCGCATTGGTTGATGGACAAGACGGTTTGCCTCTTCATCTCCGATAAAACGCTGTTTATTCGGGTCAAAACGAAGCGGTCTTCCTAAGCGTACTGCAATCTTACTCAGATTTACAATAGTACAGGAACGATGACCGTTTTCTTCGTTCAGGGCAAAATTTTTCCGTGTTCGGACTGCTTCTGCGAAATCTGTCACCTGCGGCTCAGGATCTGGCAGAGCAGCCAATTTTTCTTTTAAATTAGGAATGTCAGATTCAAAACCTTTAAATAATTTCCCGTTCGGCCCTTCAATGAATGCGGCATTTTTATCTTTATTCTCACCATCCAGAATGATTTTGCAGCCATCCGCGTATTTCAGTTGAATGCGCCGCCAGCTTCCACATGCATCAGGATGCTGCTGCGGACAGTCGGCTTCTATTTCAACCGGGCTTGTGCTGTCTTTGTTAAGGATATATTGTACAGGATCTAGGTAATGCATCCCCATATCGCCGAGTCCGCCTCCGTCATAATCCCAGTATCCTCGAAATGTGCCGTGTACTCGATGGGGATTGTAAGGCTTATAAGGCGCAGGTCCAAGCCACATGTTGTAGTCCAGTTCTTTAGGTACAGGTTCTGGTTTTATGTTTGTTTTTCCGCTCCAGTAAAATTTCCAGTTAAAACCAGTTATTCCGCTGACCGTAACTTTTAAAGGCCATCCCAGCATATTGCTTTGGATCAACTTTTTGATCGGTTTGACTGTTGTTCCGAAACCGTAATATTGGTCTTTAAATCTGAACCACGTATTGAGCCTGAACATTCTTCCGTTCTTCTGTACCGCCTCAACAACTTTTTGCCCTTCGCCGATTGTCCTGGTCATTGGCTTTTCACACCAGATATCCTTGCCTGCCTCAGCCGCAGCGATTGAGATTAATGCGTGCCAGTGTGGAGGCGTTGGGATGTGTACAATGTCGATATCCGAGCGTTCAAGGACTTCTCGGAAGTCTTTGTATCCCCTGACCCCAGGCCCGGCGATTTCAAGCGCTGTATTTAGATGATTCTCATCAACATCACATACTGCAAGGAGTTTTGCTCCTGAATACCGGAGATGTTCCTTTCCCATACTGCCAACTCCTATGACGGCTTTTGTCAGTTGATCACTTGGTGCCGTATATCCTGAGCCTCCAAGCACGTAACGCGGTACGATTGTAAATGCAGCGTAAGCAGCAATTGTGTGCTTGATAAAATCACGCCTGGTGATTGATTTTTTCCCTGTCATGTCAATCTCCTATGGATAAAATATAATAACGGACATTCGTGTTTATTTTGCTCCCATAGCAGCTTAAGGCTTGTGATGCATGGTCGTCGGTCATGATAAAAATAATTTTGGGTTTTTTAAAAGCTAATTTTTTATTCATACAGCTTGGAACAGCAATTGCTGCCATACCAAGTCCAAGGGAAATCATAAATTCGCGTCTTTCCAATGGATTTCTCCTGTTTTGTATGTACTAACTAGCCTGAATTTATCACAAATAATATTTTACAACAATGGATACTTCAAAGATTAGAAAGATTAGGGGAAAGACCGTGGCAATTTTATAAAGATAAGAGTTTGGATTAAATACAAAAAGGATAATAATATTATCAGACAGGAGGAATTACTATGGAAAATAAGCCGATCGCTCTTGTTACTGGTGCAGGTCAGGGTATTGGCCGGGGGATTGCAATCGAATTGGCAAAAAATGGATTTGCTGTTGTGGGAAATGACATCAAATACTATTCTTGAATAGTCCAGGTTATTTGACCCTAATTTTTATTTGTAATAAGCTGTCTGCGTAATTGTGTTTTTTCTTGGATAATAAAATAAAGATGCGTTCTAAAACTCTGTATCTGCTGTGTAATGCCCATCTTGATCCGGTCTGGCTGTGGGAATGGGAGGAAGATACAGCTTTATTCTAAGCGTGACTACGCCCAGGCCGAAAATTTATTTACTGTATTTGAGACGTGGGATTCACTGAATAGATCTTAAAAGCGTAAAATCATAAAATTTGAAATGATTTCTGTTCAAATTCATCAGACTTTTGGATATAATGAAATATGCTAAAATTATTTTTTTTCGCTCTACAACGTGCGCATTTCTGCGGAAAGAATTTTTGCTTCAGTTTTAAAAATCTAGTCACTTCATTCGTATATCAAAGGAGAGGTAATGTCTGAATATCGTATTCATAAGCATCCGATTTTATCAGTTGAACCACGTGAAGAAATTGAGTTTACATGGAACGGAAAAAAGCTAAAAGCAAAGGAAGGGGAGATGCTTGCGTCTGCTCTTTTTGCAAATGGCATCCGTATCTTCGGACATCACACAAAAGACAATGCTCCTCAAGGGAT
>JGI24025J20009_10002402_pt1 | contig 13488 bp, 8 predicted proteins | sample Cruoilmetagenom3_FD_20009 | JGI IMG/M metagenome (IMG submission 20009)
TAATTATTGATGCAATCTTACGCTTGGTTATTGGAATATTACTTGTATATTTAGGTTTTAAAAATAGTGGGGCTATCGGTTCAAGCTCCATTTCTGGCTTTATAGCTATATTGATATCATTTATCCCTCTTAGTTTTATCTTTAAAAATAGGAATAATAAACAAGATATAAATTTTTTTGAAGTTTATAAATATTCTATACCTGTGCTTATTTCATTAATTTGTTTTACTCTATTAATAAGTTTTGATCTCGTGTTAGTTAAACATTTCTTCAATGAATTAGTGGCAGGTCAATATTCAGCAGCTGCAACAATGGGAAAGATAGTAATTTTCATTCCAGGGGCTATTGGTCTTGTAATGTTTCCAAAAGTCGCAGAGTATCATAAAAAAAACTTAAATTCTATTGATATTTTAAAAAAGAGTCTATTTATAACATTAATTCTTTGTGGAGTAGTAACAATTTGTTATTTCTTATTTCCCAACTTTCTAATAAGAATTATGTTTGGGAAAGTATATGAAAATAGCGCTTATCTCATTAAATTTTTTGGAATTGCTATGACATTCTTTGCTCTAAACAATATTTTAATTTTATATAATTTATCAATAGAAAAATTTAAATTTATTTTTCCCACTATTTTTTTTACTATTCTTCAAATTATCTTTATATACTTTTTTCATAGCTCATTAATACAGGTAATTTTGGTATTATTATTTAATAGCCTTGTTCTCTTTGCAGTGAATCTAATCTCAACTTTAGTTTCTTAAAATCCTGTCTTGAAAACGATCTTTTTCTTTGCCAATTTTTTTTAACTTTTCCCTCCATTTATTCAAATAAGTTGATAGGACTGTAAATAATAGTAAGAAGTAAGCATAGTTTGCCATATTATCTGCAATTTTATAATTATTCGTTATCAATAGTACTGGTAATGATAATAACATCAGCAGGCAAAATGAGAGAGCTAATCTAAATTCAATCTTAAATACAAGATAATAGATTATATAAAGAATTGATAAGATAAAAGGCATTTTACCCATATTGACTGAAGTACTTAATACTAATGAAATTATGAATATTAAATATATTAATATAAAAAATATATATTTAATATTGAGTAATTTATATATCCAATTTTTTTCAATTTTTCTTTGAAACATTACATTCAATAAGTAACTTTAAAGTTTATTAATTTTTAGATACAAGTTTTATAAGCTTTGCGGTATATTTTCGAAGACATTTTCAAAACCTGCCCTCTACCCTCGAGTGTTAAGCCTGTCCTTGACCCTTCAGTGTAACGAAGGGGAAGGAAAGGGGAAGGGAGAAAGTATACCCAAAGCTGATATATCTCATGTCAAGACCTGACCCCTTTGATTTTGATTTTTAAGTAGATTAAAAAGATTGCTAAAATTAATAGAAATACTAAAGATATAAAAAGACTATAGCAGAAATATTTTTGTGGAGTATATTCAATTACTACATTATAATTATCTTTTTTGTTTATATACCAGGCATTTGCATAACCAAAAACTTTTTCATGTTCTTCTATTTTATTTTTATCTATCTTAGCATTCCAGTATGTATCATAATTTTCAAGTTGAACTAAATAGAATGGGTCTCGTGCATTTTCAACATTGACTAAATATTTAGTTGGATTTATTTTCTTATATGAAATTTCAGGTAAATTTTCTTTCAGTTCTTGCCCTTTTTGAAATAGTAGAAAATAATTTGCTTCTTTTTTAACTTTAAAGTCTGCAAACATTGGATTGTTATTTTTAAATGATATAGTATAGATACCTTTATCAATCATTATCTTACCTATCATATATTTTGAGTCTTGCTTTATTAATTCTTCTGTGTTTAGTTGTTGCCAATTACCATCATCTATCTTAATAAGAAAGGAATTGACTCCCTTTTCCCATACATCATTTACATAAACTTCATATTCCCCCTTTCCTGGGGAAAAGACTTCTTCAGACTCTGTTTCAAAGAGAGGATAATCTTTATATATTTCTTTCAATATGTTTTCCTCTACAATTAGAGGTTTAACATCATCTTCAATTTTAGATACGACTTTAACTGGTTTTATAAGTGGCACAACTTCTTCTTCTGAAAACCATGTAACAGTTTCATCAACCAAATCATATAAAAGTAAATAATCTCCTGGTTCAGAGGGAGCAACTATTTTTGTTTCAACTGTTTCAGAGTGTCCGGGATTAATTGATTTTGGGAGTTTTGATCTCTCACCATCTAATACAATTATTTTCCCTTTTTTAAGGTCATACCAGTGATAGCTAAGAAAAACAGGGGAGATAACTTTATTAGACCATTTTACTGTACCGTGATTAGTAAGTTTAATTTCAACCTTATATTCTTTGTTAATTTCCATTATTTTAGGTGTGAGATCTTTATCATCATAATGAGCAGAATATTTTCTATTAGGTTGTTTGGTTTCTAAAAAAATGTAAGTATCCTCATATATATTATTTTTTGTATATTCATTTCTAAAAATTTCATTCAAAAAGAAAGTTTTTATTTTTTTATCTTCATTTTGAATGAAGTAATCATTTAAGAATTCAACATCACCTGATATATAATCAAATTTTTGAGCTGAGAAGATATATGGTAAATTATTATTGTTTTTGTAAATGTCAATTTGACCATATTTTCTATACAAGTCTATTTCCTTAGATTTCTCTAAAATATTACTGGTTATTTTTGGATCCATTGTACCTGCCATATTAGGGTTTAAATCATTTCTTTGTACTATGAATTCAACATTTAATATTGAAAAAAATTTACTTAGAATGTTTTTATCGATTTTTTCTATTTCATTTTCAATAAAGTCAATTATTTTATTCTCATAGAAAAACATAGCTTCATAATCATTGATACTAATTATTGGAACTAAATATTTAATAATGCTTGTTCCAGAAAACCCCCATTTATATGACCGATATAAAAGAGTTTTTGGCGACCAAAAAATCTTTAATTTATTTTGTCTTAGAAAATCAGATGCTTCCCACCAATATTTTGGTATTTTTACTTTGTTTCCGGATTCCGGAATAACATCTCCATTGATAAGTGGCCAACTTGTAAATATTATTAAAAACATTGATATCAAAGTTAACGTAATTAGTAGAAATTTTTTTAACCAATTTTTTTCAAGAATAGAAGATTTATTTAAAACTTTATTGATAAATAGAGATATTAAATAGCCAACTGAGAATCCAATTAGAATTGAATAGGAGAATGCAGTAATAAGTGTAAATTTAGCAAATGGCTCTCTGTAGATCCAAAAAATGGGAATATATTTATATAGTAATGTATATATTCTTGTTGTTGGTTCATGTAAACCATGTGCCATAAATAGAGAAAATAGAGCTAATATTGTAAAAAATTGAATTTTTTTATTTTTTGGTTTTATTAAAATAGCTAAAAAAGCTAAAAATGTAAAAAGATATGTAACAGTAATTAGATAGGGATTTGTAAAGTAAGATTTGGCAAAACTTATATAGGAGTGTCCTTTATATTTGGTAAACCATGCCCAATGTCCTATCAATCTAAAAATGTTCAAAAAGCTAGATTTTGCATGAGCTCCTATAAAAGTACTTATTGGGGGTTTTTTTCCAGTCATCATCCCTTTTATTGGTGAGGAGTATGAGAAATAAAAAAGGATTATGATAGGTAGCTCTAAAATTGTATATGATATAAAAAATTTAAAATAGTAAGTGAAAATTTTTAGTATTCTCTTTCTTTCTATTAATATATGGAAAACAAAATATATTCCAAGTATTATAAATATCATAGAGTAAAGTGGGGGATTTGCTATACCTGATGAAATAAAAAAGGTGCTTAATAAAGACATAATAAGATAAAAATTAGATTTCAATTTATCTTCGATTAAATTCAAACCTTTAATGAATAATCCAATAATCAAAGGTACAAATGCATATAACAGTATTAAAGGAGGAAGAATTATATGTGTCAAAAAAAGATTAAACATATAAAAAATTGATGATATGAGTGAAGCTATATGGTTTTTTTTATTAAAAATAAGGTTAGTTAAATAATACATTGAGAGCCCTGAAATTAAGTAGCACAAAACAAACCATATTTTTTCAATAACTTGCAGTTTAATGCCAAGAGTATGAAAGATGGCAAAGAATAAATAATAAGGTAGGATGTTTTGCTGATTTATTGACAGAGAGAAAAAGGCTGCATATAAATCATCTGTTGGAGATAGTGGGATGTCCAAATCTCCACAAAGAATTAGGTAATCTCCTTTAAACCAAAGAAGTGGAGTAAAACTCAGTAAAACAATAATTAGGATTGGAATAATTCTTTCTTTTTTAATTTTCTTAATTTTTATTATTTTTTTCAAAATTCAATAATTAAATATTTAAAATATTAGAAACAGTTTTTAAATAGAAGATTTTTATAAAATCAGATTATAATTTTATTTCTTTCTAGAAAAATCTCTCAAATGTCCAAATACTGGTTTTATTCCTCTTAATAGATATTTAAAATCTTCATAAGATTTTACTTTTTTCAAATGTCTAAAAATAAACTTGGGATTTAAAAAGGACTTGTATATCTCTTTTGAAATAGACATTACCTCGTCAGGTGTCATATCAACTGTTTTCAAAATTTGAGTTGTCATGTCAAATTTCTCATATTCATCCGGTTTTATTAAAAACCAATCATTTTCTACTGCTTGTTGATATAAGGGTGTGCCTGGATAGGGAATGACTATGGTTGACTGAAGCATATCTGCTAAACCTGATTTCATTAGATCATGACCTAACTCTAATGTTTTTAAAGCATCTTCTTTTGTCTCCCAGGGAAAACCAACCATTATAGTTAGGTGAACATCCAATCCTGCATCTTTAGCTATTTTGCAACCCTCTTTTATTTGGTCAATTGTATTATTCTTTCTTAACTTATCTAAGGTTTTTTGACTTGCTGATTCCAACCCCAATTTCATAAGTCTAAAACCCGCTTCTTTCATCATCTTAGCTCTTTCTTCTGTCAGGTAATCAAATCTAAAATTACAATCAATAATTATTTTTTTGTTATATCCTCTTTCTACCATACCTTCACAGAATCTTTTAAGCCAAACACCTGATGGGAAAGTACCAGTGTCATCAAATATTTCCCTTATTTTATATTTTTCAATAAGAATTTCAATCTCATCTAACAAACTTTCAGGTGATCTTGTTCTAAATTTGGGGTATAGTGTAGTCCATGAACAGAAAGTGCATTTTCCATATGGACAATCTCTACCAACCATTGTATAAGTAAACGGTTCTCTTTTATATAACCTTTCACCATAAAGATACCATTTAGTTAAATCCCTATCTATAAAGGGAAGTGGATTCAAATCATTGTTAAGTTCAAAAACCCCTGTATTTTTTATATTTTTGTTTTCTCTATACCATATACCTTTTGGTAATTCATCATTGGTTCCTTCTATATAATCTACGATTTCAGCTAATAAGAAATCATAATCTCCTCCAGTTATAACATAATCAACCTGGCATTTTTCTATTGACTCTAATGGAAAAGCAGTTACATGATCACCCATTAACACAATAATTCCATCAGGATGAATTTCTTTTAACTCATTTATTATCTTCCAGTGCTGTTTAATCACAGGAGTTTTAGTTTCAATAGAAATTAAGTCAGGTCTTTTCTCAGTATAAAAGTTCATAAATTTTTCATAATCCCAATTTTCTGCAATACAATCATTCCAGATTACATTATGACCTTTGTGTTTCAATATTGTTGCAGCTGATGCAGGTACCATTGGATAAATGAAAGATGGATTATGAAACCATTGAAATTGCCTATTCTGTCCTAACATTGGACAACCTTCTCCTACAAGTGGGGGAAATGATATCATTATTTTCATTACTGCTCAAACCTCACTCTAGTTAATCCTCTTATAAAACCAAAACCATATACAATATGGGTTAAAATTATTCCAAGTATAATATAAAGTTTCATTTTTATACTTTTTATATTTAAAGTAGTAAAAATTATTATCAAGAAATAAAATATTAAAACAGAAATATAAAGATTTCTTAAAATTATATTATAAAAAGATAGTATAAATCCTGTAATCAGACTAATAACAAAAAGACTTGGAATGAAAAAGAATGGTCTGAGAGAGGTTTGAGGATATTTTTTTGCAAAATAACCCCTATATGATGCATAACTATACACTTGCAGTAAATGTGGTATAAATAGAGGTCTTCTATGGTGATAAACCACAACATCTGGAGCATAGATTATCTTTTTTCCTAATTTTTTAGTTATATTTAAACATAAAATAGTGTCTTCACCAGGCCAAAAATTAGTTTTGAATCCACCTATCTCTTCAAAAACTTTCTTTCTTACAAGAAGATTCATTGATGGAAAATCATCAACTTCATTTTGCTTCTGTGGCTTATATCTATAAGTAAATTTACCTCCTCCTAAAAGAGATGAATAAACTTCACCACTTGCTTTTTGAAGAAAACTATCACTGTCTGGAGTTATTCCCGGACCACCTACTGCTCCAATATTATCATCCTCAAAATATTTAGAAGCTTTTTTAAGCCAATCTTTTTTTGGAAAAGCATCCCCGTCAATAAAAGCTAATATATCTCCTGAACTATATTCAGCACCAATATCCCTTTTATGAGGAGGACTTAAATTTCCAGTAGATATAAATTTAACATCATCAAATTCTTCATTTACATTATTATCAGGTAAAACTATTATTTCAAAGTTAGCATAGTCCAACTCTTTACAATATTTAATTGTTTCTCTAAGATGATCAGTTATATTTCTAACAGGTATTATTATTGAAAATTTCATTTTTTATATTAGATAAACTTATAATTAAAAGTTTGTATCCTCATAATAAACTTTTTCTTTTTTTAAATTAGTTTATACTTAATCACTCATTATATTCAAAAAATATAACTATTTGTAGAATAAATTAATTATAATACAATACAGTAATAATATTCATAAGGGCATAAAATCAATATTTTTATAATAAAAAATATTTTAAATTTTATTAGGAATAAAAGGAACTATTTTTTATTTCCTATTTGTTATATAGCAATTAATTATTACATAAAGAACAGTAATATAAATTTTGCAAAGAGGAGAATCTTTAGCTTATTTAAACTCAAATAAAATGTTATAATGCAATACTTAAAAAGGATTTTTTAAAGGATTGAAAGTTGGAAAATTTTAAAGGGAAAATATCAGTAATTATACCTGCATATAATGAAGGTGATAATATTGAAAATACAATAAAGGAGACTATAAAAGTATTTGAGGAAGTGGGTAATAAATATGAGATTATAGTAGTCGATGATGGAAGTGATGATGATACATTTTTAGAAGCAAAAAAAGCGAAGGGTATTAATAACTGTGTGAAAGTAATTAGATGTAGTGATACAAATACGGGAAAAGGATTTGCTATAAAAAGTGGCTTCAAACATATTATTGGTGATTTAGTTGTTTTTATGGATGCAGATTTAGACTTACATCCAGAACAGATAAAAATATTATTCAAACATTTAAAAGAAGAAAATGCAGATGTTGTTATAGGCTCTAAAAGGCATCCAGATTCAATAGTTGATTATCCATGGTATAGAAAAATCATGAGTGATATTTATTATTTGCTTATATTGATCTTATTTAACTTACCAATTAGAGATACACAGACGGGATTAAAAATGTTCAAATTTGAGCCACTCAAAAAAGCTTTTGAAAGAATATTAGTAAAAAGATTTGCTTTTGACTTAGAACTCTTACTGATAATTCATAAACTTGGATATAAGATTATAGATGCTCCTGTAAAATTAGTGTTTAAACCTAAGAAATTTAGAAGTATCGGTCTTAATGCAATATTTCATGTTTTATGGGATACAGCTGCAATTTTTTATAGATTATATATTTTAAATTATTACAAATTATGAAATATTTTTATATTTTCAAAAATTAAAAAGAACCAACATTTTTAAAACTCTATAGAAAAATCCCTACTATTACTGTTTCCAATTCAACAAAAAATTGTTTATTAAATTTAGAATTTAAGGCTGAAAATATATTTATGATTCCTGAATATATAATATATAATTTTCAAGAGAGTTTAATAGATACTACGAAAGATAAAATTTTATGTGAATTTTAAAGAGTTTGGTAATAAATGAAAAAAAATAATAATAATCCATTGGTATCGGTTATTATTACTACAAAAGATTCCGAAAGATTTATTGGTTCATGTCTTAAAACAATAAAAAACCAGTCATATTCAAATATTGAGATTATTGTTGTTGATAATTTCTCAAATGATAAGACAAAAGATATAACTATTAAATATACAAAAAATTTTTTTGAAAAAGGTCCTGAAAGAAGTGCGCAGAGAAACTTTGGTGCAGAGAAAGCAAAGGGTAAATATTTACTGATAGTAGATTCTGATATGGAGTTATCAGAGAATGTAGTGAAAGAGTGTGTAAAAGAAATTGAAAGTAGAAATGAAGTTAAAGAAATAATAATCCCTGAAATCTCTTTTGGTGATGGTTTTTGGGCAAAATGTAAAGCATTAGAGCGAAGTTGCTATGCAGGTGATGATACAATAGAAGCAGCAAGATTCTTTGATAAAGATGTCTTCTTGGAATTTGAAGGGTATGATGAACAAATTACAGGTCCTGAAGACTGGGATTTATCACAAAGAATTGGAAAAAAATATAAAATTTCAAGAATAAAATCACCAATTAGACATAATGAAGCTGATCTATCTTTAATTAAATCTACAAAGAAGAAATATTACTATTCTCATAAATTTTTAGAGTATGCAAAAAAACATCCAAAAATAGCAAAGAAGCAAGTTAACCTTATATTCCGTCCTGCTTTTTTTAGGAATTGGAAAAGACTTATAAAAGATCCAATTCACACCTTAGGTTTTTTATTTATGAAATTATGTGAATCTATAGCTGGAATTATTGGAATTATTGTTAGTAGATTTAAAAAACATTAATTTTAAGGATATTGAAAAATGAGTAATAATAATATAATGCTCAGGATTGGTGTATTAATTGACCAGTTATCATTAGGCGGAGTTACAAAAATAGCCAGTGAGGAAGTAAGATATCTAAAGAAGCTTGGCTATCAAGTGGATTTATTAGTTTTATTAAGAACTAAACAGAAGAAAGTTATAAATCTAATTGATAGTGAAATTAAAATCAAATTTTTATCTGATAAATTTCCAAAAATTTTTAAAAAGTATTTTAAATTTCCATTTTTCTATTATTTCTCATCATTTCATATAACCTCGCCTTTTATTATTAATAGAGCTATAAGAAAAAATGACTATGATCTAATAATAGCACATGGAACATATACATGTCTTTCTGCAATAGGATTGTTTAAGAAGGCGAAAGTACCTTTCATAGCATATATTTGGGATCCAGTATCATATATATTAAGAAGAGTCTACTCAAATACACGATTAAGGTTTTTTTTCCCAATTTTAAAACCAATTGCTTATTTTGTAGATAATATTATTGTAAAAAACTCTATTGCTACAGTAACAGGCTCAAAAGTTCATTATAAAATTTTAAAAAGTTTTGATGAAAATAAGATTTTTATAGTTTACCCAGGTTGTGAAGAAATTAATAATTACAATAATAACAAAGAAAAATTTATCTTGTCTGTTACAAGATGGGATTTTGGCAAAAAACCAGAATTTTTACTTGAAGTTATGAAAAGATTAAAGAATGAATATAAACTTATTGTAGCTGGGGGATGGTTGAGAGATAAAGAGAAAAGTAAATTTGAAAAGGCAGTAATCACTGAGAATCTATCTAATAAAGTTAAAGTTTTAGGATATGTTAGTAATAATAAACTTGAAAGACTATTTTCAAAAGCGAAGGTTTTAATTTATCCAAATTTTGAGGCATTTGGATTGACGGGTCTTGAAGCAGCTTCTTTTGGATGTCCAATTATATTTCCTAAAGGATCTGGAGTAACTGATTTATATGAACATGGAAAACAAGGTTTTTTTCCAGAAGAAGGAAATGTTGATGAATTCGTGAAATATTTAAATATTATTCTTAATGATGATGATCTCGCTTTAGAAATGGGAAAATCAGCTTTTAAGATAGCAAAAAATTATACATTTTATGAACATGCAAAAAATTTAAGTAAAATTATTAAAAAATCATTTGAAAGGGAACAATAATATATGAATTCAGTAATAAAAAAACATTTAGTTTCTTTGATCTTAGTAAATTACAATGGAAATTTATTTATCGAAAAATGTTTGGAATCTATAAAAAATCAGGTTTATGATAATATTGAGCTAATTATTGTAGATAATGCTTCCTCAGATAATTCATTATCCAAAATAGACAAAATAACAAAAGATTATATTCTTATTAAAAATGAAAAAAATTTAGGTACATCAAAAGCCTATAATATTGGAGCAGAAAAGGCAAAAGGTAAATATCTTTTCTTTTTAAATATTGATATAAAATTGGAGAAAAATTGTGTTTCAAAGTTAGTTAATATATGTGAGGAAGATGAAAAAATCGGAGTCTGTGCATGCAAAGAACTATCTTATGAAGGAGATGAATTTCACCATTGTGGTGTTGGAATGGATGTTTTTGGTTATACTTATCCAGGAAAATTAGGGAGAATATTTTTTACACCAAGTTCTGCATTTTTTACGAGAAAAGACCTCTTTTTATATATTAACGGATTTGATGATAGTTATTTCATGTATAGGGATGATTTAGATTATTGTTGGAGAACTCATTTAGTAAGTTATAAAGTAAAACAAGTACCATCAGCAATTATATATCATAAAGCTGGTGGAGTTAGTCGGGGGAGGAAAAAGAAAATTTTATCACCAAGGAAACAAAAAGGTCAGAAATTCATATTAAGTTTAAAAAGAAGATATCTTGGAGAAAGAAATAATCTTATTACCTTAATAAAAAATTATAAATTAATTTCACTTCTTTGGGTTTTACCCATTTATTTTGTAATAAACATATTTGAGGTAATATTCTTTTTATTTTTGGGTAAATTTAAAGTTATCTATCATGCATATATAAAAGCATATCTCTATATTTTTAAAAATTTAAGAGATATCTTATTAAAAAGAAGAGACATTCAGAAAAAGAGGAACATACAAGATAGAGAAGTTCTAAGGAAAATGGAAAAAAAGATAGGGAAATTACATGCACTATTTGAAACTGGTATCCCAAAAGTAGAATAGTAATTATTTTTATTAAATTTGATGAATATTAAAGAGAGTAAAAAAAATTGGATTAAAAAATATAAAAGTGAAATCATCATTTTCACCTTTTTTATACTAATAAGCATTATCTGGACATATCCTCTGATTTTCAAATTAAATTCAATTTTCATTGGTGGGCACGGAGATTCATCTGCAACTATCTGGTCAATATGGTGGTTTAAGGAAGCGTGGAAAGATAATATTTCAAGTCAGTTTTGTCCAATAATTTCAGCTACCTTTGGTCATGATTTTAGCAATGCTATACCATACCAATTTACTGACACCTTATTTTTTATTTTTTCTTCAATATTTGGAGAAATTTCTGCTTATAACGTAATTCTTTTCTTAAGCTACCCACTTTCAGCAATTACAATGTACTTTCTTGTTCATTATTTCACTAAGAATAAATTAGTTAGTATGATATCAGGTTTAATATATTCTCTCTGTCCTTATCATTATCTTAGAATACAAGGTCATATTCTACTTTCTCAAATTGAATTGATTCCACTATATTTTCTTTTTCTTTTTAAATTTGATGAGAAAAAAACTTTTAAAAATGCAATTACATGGGGACTTGTCTTTTCATTTCTCTTTTTGATGGTATATTATTATGGATTCTTTACTATTATCTTAACAGTTTTATTTTTTATTCTGAAGATTTTATATTCCATTGTAAAGGAAAAAAAGTTAGGGTTATCATTTGCTGATTTTTTTAAAATTTTTTTAGCGGTGCTTGTTTTTATCTTAATAGTTCTTCCACACTTTTTATCATTTCTTACAATTATTAAAAAGGAACCCACAGATTTTGCAAAAGAGCTAATTCAATTGGAAACATATTCTGCAAGAATATGGGAGTATTTTATTCCATCAGTGGGAAATCCATTTTTTAAAAATATTGTTTCAGATTTTGTCTTTTCACATCTTCATGGTAGTAATTTAACAGAGTCTACATTATATTTAGGATTTGTTCCTATTATTTTTTCAGTAATAGGAATACATTTTCTGTATTTTATTAAGCATAAAACCAAATTCACGAAATATTCAAATACAATAAAAAAGCAGCCAATAAATAATAAGAGTAAAGAGATAAAATTTTCAAATCATATAAATTGTAAAAATAAGTTAAAGTCAGATGAAAAAATTAATGAAAACAACAATAGCAAGAACTTTTTTCTTTTTTTCTTGATTATCTTATTACTCTTTTCTGTAATCATTTCACTTGATCCTACAGTGAATATTTTTAGCAGAGAAATTAAGTTTCCATCATATTATCTTTTTAAGTTAATTCCCATATTTAGAGTTTACACAAGATTTTATCCATTTATCCTTATGTCTTTGATAGTGATTGCAAGTATTGGGATGAGTAAAATCTTAGAAAAAATGAAATCAGTTAAATATAAAGTAGTATTTGCTGTTGTAGTAATTCTTTTTATTATTTTTGAATTTATAAACTTTCCACCATTTCATACTACAGATTTATTAAAAACTCCTGATGTTTACAAATGGATTAAAGAGCAACCCGAGGATTTTATAATAGTTGAATATCCTTTGGCGTCAAGGGAACATATAGAAAATTCGATATACAGTTTTTATCAGTTTAGACACAGAAAAAGAATGTTTAACGGAATCTATCTACATACTTATGCTGATGAGATTAGAAAAATCTTAGATGATTTGAGAGAACCATCTGATATAGACCTTTTAAAATTCTACGGGATTAAATATGTTATAGCTCATGATAATCAACCTGATCATGCAGAATATAAACTTCATCAACTTGAAAAATTAAATTTGGTTAAACAGTTTGAAAATGCAAATGTTTATGATACTGGTGTTGAGGTAATAGAGAAAGAGATCTATCAAGCAAAAGATGTTTACTGGGTGGAAGGTGACATTTATTCTTTAAGTGAAATTTTAAGGTTTGAGGATTTTGATAATGAAGATATCATATTAATTTCAGATATAGTAGGAGATAGTTCAGAGATAGTAGGGGATAGTAATAGAAAATTTATTGATGATGTAAGTAAAATAATAGTTCCTGTTGAAATTAAATTTAAAGATCAAAAATATGGAGTCTTCTATAATGACAATAGTAAAACTAAATCTGTTATGTTAACTAATGAGTCTTATTTAATTCCAGTAGATGTTGCAAATTTAGGAACAGTCAAATGGCCAAAAGAAAGCGAAAG
>JGI24025J20009_10002404_pt1 | contig 13474 bp, 17 predicted proteins | sample Cruoilmetagenom3_FD_20009 | JGI IMG/M metagenome (IMG submission 20009)
TCTCCTTGAACATTTATAACAATATCTACATCCAAATTTTCAACAGCTTCAGCAATTCTATCACTTCCAGATTCGTGTTCTTTTTTACTTAGTATTGACTTACCACCACTTTCAATAATTTCATTAAAAATAATAGCACTATCTGTTACAACATATACTTCATCAAATAAATTTGAAGATTTTGTAGCTTCATACGTTCTAACAATAACAGATTTTCCTGCTAAGTCTTTCATTAACTTTCCCGGAAATCGGCTTGCTTCATAACGAGCAGGAATCATTGCTATAACTTTCATAAATTTACTTATTTAAATGTGTTCTTCTTAAACTACTTATACTAGCATTCAATTCAAATCCCAACAATAAAATAATTGAATTTAACCACACAAAAAGCATTAGAATAAGTAATGTACCTATTGAACCGTATAACTCATTGTATGTTGCAAATTTTAATACATAAATAGAAAATAGCTTAAACATTAACAAGGTTAATATTGTAGTTAAAATTGAACCTGGTGTAAAAAATGAACTATGCTTAACTTCCTTAGTTCCATACTTATACAAAAATGAAACAGATACAAATATTAACAGTACAAAAAACAAAAATTGTCCTTTTTCAATCCAAAATAGATCATCATCTAACCAACCTTTTAGCCATTAAGTTTTCAATACCTATTTGAAAATAAACAACAATTGCTACCGTTAGCACTAAAATAAACGATAATAATATTGACATTCCCATAGATATAAAATACTGTTTTAAAACACTTCTCATTTCTTTTACATGATACGAATATTCAAATCCGCCTAAAATAGCATTTACACCGTTAGTCATTAAAAAAATAGATGCAATAAAACCAAAAGATAGCAAACCTCCATAACGGTTATTTATAATATCCGTTATAACACTATCAACAGATTCGGCAGTGTTTGGCGGTAAAGCTTTGTTAATCATAAATAAAAAATCCTGTTGAAATCCTTCAATTGGAACAAAAGGAATTAGCGTAAGAATAAATAGTAAAAAAGGAAATAATGCCATAAAAAAGCTAAAGGCAATTCCTCCTGCTCGCGATGTTAACGCCCCTTTTACAATTCCAATAATATACATCTCAATAACATCATACAATGACATACCGTATAACCCAGGAATTTTAATCTTTTTTACAAGACGTATTATCCAATTAACAATTGGAATTTTATCAATTTTATCTTCAATTTCTTTTGACATTTTTTTAAAGTTGCAAAGTCTCAAAGAGACAAAGGCACAAAGGTTTTTCTATTTCTTTTCTTTTAGCTTTCTTATTAAACTAGACATCATTCTTTCTATTTCTCTTGTGTATTCATAAATACTTTCAAATTGCATTTTTTCAATATACTTTAAATTCAAAGCTATCTCAATTTGAGTTTGAACTTCATATAGAGAGCCTACAGCTATATTTAAAAACCTAATATAATCATTCAAACTGTTTCTACCATAACCTTCTGAAATATTACTTGGAATTGAAATTGCACTTCTTCTTAATTGAGAAGTTAAACCAAAATTTTCATTGCTTGAAAATGAGTTAGAAACTTGATAAACGTTTGTAACTAAATTCATAGATTTTTGCCAAACAACCAATTCCCTATACGTTTTCATACTAATTATTTTTTTAAAGTGTCAAAAGTTCAACTTTGTCCCTTTGACTCTTTTCGCCTTTGGAGCTATTTTTAAACCGCTTTTAAGCTCAAATCCATATTATAAACCGAGTGTGTTAAAGCGCCCGATGAAATATAATCTACACCACAATCGGCATAATTTTTAGCGGTATCTAAAGTAATATTTCCTGAAGATTCAGTCTGACATTTATTACCAATTAATTGAACAGCTTTACGAGTATCTTCATAATTAAAGTTATCAATTAAAATTCTATGAACACCCTCTGATTTTAAAATCTCCTTAATTTCATTTAAGCTTCTTGCCTCAACAATAATTTTCAAATCGAGTTGCTTATCATCTAGATATTTCTTTGTTTTCTCAATAGCTTTTATAATTCCCCCAGCAAAATCTAAATGATTGTCTTTTAGCATAATCATATCATACAATGCAAATCTATGGTTTTCACCGCCACCAATTTTAACAGCCCATTTTTCAATAGCTCTAATACCTGGTGTAGTTTTTCTGGTATCTAATATTTTAGTTTTAGTGCTTTCTAATAATTTAGCAAATTTATTCGTTTTAGTAGCTATAGCACTCATACGTTGCATAGCGTTTAAAACCAAGCGTTCAGATTTTAAAATAGACAATGAATTTCCTGAAACATAAAAAACAATATCTCCATATTTCACCTCTTCTCCATCATTAATTAAAGTTTCAATCTCTAAATTAACATCTACATATTTAAAAATTCTCTTAGCAAATTCAACGCCTGCTATAATTCCATCTTCTTTTACTAATAATTTTGCCTTTCCTTGTGCATTCTCAGAAATACAAGCAAGCGAGCTATAATCGCCACCTCCAACATCTTCTCTAACTGCATTTGAGATTATAATATCTAGCTCTTTTCAAATTGTTTTTTGCTAATCATTTTGTGCATATTTTAAAACAAAAATAACTTTTTTATTTTCAAAAAAATCATCTTTATTTCTTTTTATATTTACCAAATGAAAATTAAATTATTGACCATTGGTAAAACCGATGATAAAAATTTGCAAACGTTAATAGAAACCTATCAAAAAAGGCTAAAACATTATATTAATTTTACTATTGAAATTATTCCTGATATAAAGAATGTAAAAAATTTAAGTGAATTACAGCAAAAAGAAAAAGAAGGTGAATTAATTTTAAAAAAAATATCAAATACCGATGTTTTAATTTTGCTAGATGAAAAAGGAAAAGAATTTCGGTCGCTAGAATTCTCAAAATACCTTCAAAAGAAAATGAATTCAGGAATTAAACAGTTAGTATTGGTTATTGGTGGCCCTTATGGGTTTTCTGATGCTGTTTATAAAAAATCATCTGATAAGATTTCTTTATCCAAAATGACCTTTTCTCATCAAATGATTCGTTTATTTGTTGTTGAACAAATTTATAGAGCATTTACTATTTTAAAAAATGAACCATATCATCATGAATAAATTAAAACTTGTTTTTGCTACAAATAATAAAAACAAATTAAAAGAAGTTCAAGCAATGCTTACCAATTTTGAAATTGTTAGCTTAGCTTCAATAAATTGTTTTGATGATATTCCTGAAACAGCCAAAACATTAGAAGGAAATGCTATTATAAAAGCTAATTTCATCACTAATAACTACAGTTTAAATTGTTTTGGTGATGATACTGGTTTAGAAGTTGAAGCTTTAAATAATGAACCTGGAGTATATTCAGCACGTTATGCAGGAGAAGAAAATAATGCTGAAGCAAATATGAAGAAACTCTTAAAAGAGCTTGAACATAAAACCAACAGAAAAGCGCAATTTAGAACAGCAATTGCATTGAATATTCAAGGAAAACAGTTTATATTTGAAGGTGTTTGTAAAGGAACAATCTTAACCCAAAAGCAAGGTAAAAGTGGTTTTGGGTACGACCCTATTTTTATGCCTAATGGTTTTAACAAATCTTTTGCTGAAATGACTATGATTGAAAAAGGAGCTATTAGCCATAGAGGAAAAGCCATTGAAAAATTAGTATCATTCTTAAATAATTATACTTGGTAAACCCAATAAAATCATATAAAAATACTTTTATACTGCTAGTAATAACACTTATATTAATTGTTATTATTAATATAAGTTTGGGTTCGGTTTATATACCTTTAAAACAAATATTCTTGTCCTTTTTTGATGGTCAAGTTGAAAAAGAATCTTGGAAATCAATTATATTAAATTATCGTTTACCAAAAGCAATTACCGCTATTATTGTAGGTTCAGGTTTATCAATTAGTGGTTTGTTAATGCAAACCTTATTTAGAAACCCGTTAGCTGGCCCTTTTGTATTAGGAATAAGTTCTGGTGCTAGTTTAGGTGTTGCCATTTTAATTTTGGGTGCTTCATTTTTAGGTGCAAATATTACTGCTTATGCATTCACAAATTGGGGACACGCAATTGCAGCTATTGTTGGTGCATTTTTAGTACTTTCAGCAGTTATGTTAGCTGCTATAAAAGTTAGAAACACCATGTCTATTTTAATAATTGGATTGATGTTTGGAAGCTTAACTGCTGCTGTAATTAGTGTTTTAGCATATTTTAGTAGTGCCAATCAATTGCAACAATATTTATTTTGGAGTTTTGGAAGCTTAGGAAACTTGAGTTGGAAAGAAATTAGCGTACTAACTCTTACGTTCTTCATTGGAATTTCATTAGTTATATTTATTATAAAACCATTAAATAGTTTATTACTTGGTGAAAATTATGCTAAAAGTATGGGAGTTAATGTAAAACGAACTCGTAATCTTATATTAATTTCAACTAGTTTATTAACTGGTGTAATTACTGCTTTTTCAGGTCCTATTGCATTTATTGGTTTGGCAGTTCCACACTTAACAAAATTACTATTTAACACATCAAACCATAAAATATTATTACCAGCAGTTGCCATAAGTGGCGCTATAATTATGCTAATTTGTGACAGCATTGCACAATTACCAAACAGTGAATATACATTACCAATTAACGCAATTACTTCATTATTTGGTGCTCCAATTATTATTTGGTTATTGGTTAGAAAACGAAAAGTTTTTTATTAATGAAATTAGCTACTAAACATATCATTCAAGTTAAAAATTTAAACATTGGATATACTTCTAAAAAAGAAGTAAAAACAATTGCTTCAAATATAAATATAGAATTAAATACCGGAAATTTAGTTTGCTTATTAGGAAAAAATGGTATTGGCAAATCTACCTCTACTAAGGACTTTAACAAAGGTACAACCAAGCTTAAAAGGTGAGGTTTTTATAAATTCAACTAAATTAGAAACATACAATTTTACTGATTTTTCTAAAATAGTTAGCCTTGTATTAACTGAACAATTACCTGATAGTAGTTTAACTGTTTTTGAATTAGTTGCTTTAGGAAGACAGCCTTATACTAATTGGATTGGCTATTTAACAACTGAAGATTTACTTATTATACAAGCTGCTTTTGAAAAAACAAACACTGAACATTTAATGAATTCTAAATGCTTTGAGTTAAGTGATGGGCAACTACAAAAAATTTTAATTGCTAGAGCACTTGCTCAAAACACACCAATAATTGTACTTGATGAACCAACTGCTCATTTAGATTTACACCATACTATAAATACATTCTCACTACTTAAAAATTTAGCTTCAGAATTTAATAAAACTATTATAGTTTCAACACATGAAATTAACTTAGCATTACAATTAGCTGATGAATTGTGGCTAATGACTCCTGAAAAATTTATAACTGGAAGTACTGATAAATTGATTTCCAACAATGCTGTAAATAAATTATTTGCATCTGATTTAATTAGTTTTAACAAAACATTAAAACAATTTACAATCAACAACTCATAATAATTTTAATATATTTGAGTAATTTGTATACATATACTTTATGAAAAAATTACTCCTATTATCAGTTTTAATAGCTTTACTAAGTTGTGGCAGTAATAATGTCTCAACATTTGCTACTGAAGAAACAGCTACTAAATATGCAAATACAATAACTCCTTTAGATTTAAAAAAACATCTATACATTTTTGCTTCTGCTAAATTTGAGGGTAGAAAAACTGGAGAACCTGGACAAAAAAAGGCTGCTGAATATTTAAAAAACTTTTATATTCAACATAACATTGTTTCTCCTTATGGAGGTAACGATTATTATCAGGCTATACCAACTGAACATTTATTACCTGGATTAAACCCTTCTGAAAATGTAGTTGCTTATATTGAAGGAAGTAAAAAACCAGAAGAAATTATTGTTATATCTGCACATTATGATCATCTAGGTATGAATAATGATAAAATCTATTTTGGAGCTGATGATGATGGATCTGGGAACGTTGCTATTTTAGAAATTGCTGAAGCCTTTCAAAAAGCAGTTAATGACGGAAATAGTCCAAAGCGATCTATGCTATTTTTACATGTAACTGGTGAAGAAAAAGGGTTATTAGGCTCAAAATATTACACCAATTTTCCAATTTTCCCTTTAGAAAATACAGTTACAAACTTAAATATGGATATGATTGGGCGAGTTGATGATAAGCATATAAATAATCCAAACTTTGTATATTTAATTGGTTCAGATAAACTGAGTACTGAATTACATGAATTATCAGAAGAAATTAACGATAAATTTACACAGTTAGATCTAGATTACAGCTATAATAATGAGGATGATCCAAATCGTTATTACTATCGTTCAGATCATTACAATTTTGCTAAAAATAATATTCCAATCATCTTTTATTTTAATGGTACACATGAAGATTATCATAAAACTTCAGATACACCTGATAAAATTAATTATGAAGTGTTAGCCAAAAGAGCGAAACTTGTTTTTTATACTGCTTGGGAAGTAGCCAATAGAGAAAAAAGAGTTATAGTTGATAAATAAATTTACCTTTAATTAATGTATAATTTTAAACATTAATTCTTTTAAAATATCGCCACTAGGTAAAGCATTTGCCCCAACTCCTTTACTTTTAACATCTGCCTCTCTCAAAAATGCAATTATCTGTGAAACTTTTCGCATTGGATAATTTTTCGCCGCAGTAATATAGTCTGACACAAAAAAAGGATTCACTTTTAATGCTCTGGCAACATTGTTTTTAGATTTGTCGCTTAAACTATGATAGACAAGTATTTGTGTAAATAAACTATTTAATAATGAAATAGTTACAACAATTGGATTTGCTTTTTGATTCTGAGCGAAATAATTAATAATCATATTTACCTTATAAACATTACGCTCACCAACAGCCTTTCTCAATTCAAAATTATTATAATCTTTGCTTATCCCTATATTTTCTTCAATGTCTTTAGCTGTAATAGTAGATTCTTTTGGCAAAACAACCATTAATTTATCCAATTCATTACTAACTTTACTTAAGTCGTTACCCAAAAACTCAACTAACATTAAAGCTGCTTTCGATTCTATTTGGTATTTTTTGCCTGATAAAACACGCCTAATCCACTCGCCAACTTGGTTTTCATATAATTTTTTACTTTCATAAATTACACCACTCTTTTGAATGGCTTTGTAGAGCTTTTTTCGTTTATCAATTGTTTTATACTTATAGCAAATAACCAAAACTGTAGAGAGTTGTGGATTTTCTACATACGAAACTAATTTTTCAATTGACCTTGATAAGTCTTGTGCTTCTTTAACAATAACCACCTGACGTTCAGACATCATTGGGAAACGNTTAGCACTATCAGAAATCTCTTCAACAGCAACATCTCTTCCATANAATACTAGTTGATTAAAGCCTTTTTCTTCTTCCGCAAGTATATTTTCTTCAATAAATTCTGAAATTTTATCGATATAATAAGGCTCCTCGCCCATTAAAAAATAAATTGGTTTTATATTTCCGTTTTTAATATCAGAAACTATTTTAGTTACGTCACTCATTTATAAAAAAAAATTAGCATTTTTGTTATATGCATCCATTGAATTTGCCAACATATAAATTCAAAATCAAAAGTAATGAAAATAAGTACTTTATTTTTGATATTGTGCGAAAAAAATATGTAATTCTAACTCCTGAAGAATGGGTACGTCAACATATTATTCATTATTTAATTGAAGAAAAGAAGTATCCAATTTCACTAATGGCAATTGAAAAAAAAGTAACCATTAACAAATTAACAAAACGTACCGATATATTAATTTTTAACACAAAAGGATTGCCACATATTATTGTTGAATGTAAAGCACCCTCAGTAAACATTAACCAAAATGCATTCGATCAAATTGCTCGCTATAATTTAAAATTAAATGCAACCTATTTAATAGTTACAAATGGACTGAAACACTATTATTGTAAAATGGATTTTATAAACGAAGAATATGTATTTTTAAAGGATATACCTGCTTATATTTAAGCTAAATTTAGCTTAAATATAAAGCTTTTAGTAAGTTTGCATTGTGAAAATAGCCATCGTAATATTAAATTGGAACGGAAAACAACTATTAGAAAAATTTATTCCTTCTATTGTAAAACATAGTAATTTACCTACTATTGAAATTGTTGTTGCAGATAATGCTTCAACTGATGATTCTATTGAATTTATATCTAAAAACTACCCTAATATTACAATTGTTAAAAACCATAAAAATGGTGGATATGCCAAAGGTTATAATGATGCTTTAAAGCACGTAAATGCCAATATTTATGCGCTGGTAAATTCTGATATTGAAGTTACTCAAGGTTGGCTAAGTCCAATAATTAATCTGTTTCAAAATGAACCTGAAACTGCTATAATTCAACCAAAAATATTAGATTACAAAAATAAAAACAAGTTTGAATACGCTGGAGCAGCTGGTGGTTTTATTGATAAATATGGTTATCCATATTGTAGAGGGAGAATTTTCAATAATTTAGAAGCCGACAATAACCAATATGATGATACAATAGAAATATTTTGGGCCACAGGTGCTTGTTTATTCATTCGTTCGGAAGTTTTTTATGAACTAAATGGTTTTGATGAAAGTTATTTTGCGCATCAAGAAGAAATTGATTTATGTTGGCGTGCAAAAAATATTAATAAAACAATTAAATATGTTGGTTCATCTATAGTTTACCACGTTGGTGGAGCCACATTAAAAGAAGCAAGTCCAAGAAAAACTTTTTTAAATTTTAGAAATAGTCTCTTTTCTTTGGTGAAAAATCTTCCAAAAAACAAAATATTCATAATTGTTTTTTCAAGACTTGTATTAGATAGTGTTGCTGGTGTTAAGTTTTTATTAGAATTTCGCCCTGCCCATACTTTTGCAATAATAAAAGCTCATTTTAGTTTTTATTTCCATTTGCCTAAAATGCTAAAACAACGAAAAGGAAATGAACAAAAAAACAATTATTACAGTATAAAAAGTATTGTGTGGAATTATTATATTTTAGGTAAAAAAACTTTTAAACAACTTACAAAGTAATCTATTTTAGATAAAGTCTATTGTTCCTTTGCCTTCACGTAAAACAACTATTTCATCATTAGATAAATCAATAATTGTGGATGGAATATTACCACCAAAGCCTCCGTTAATAACAATATCTACTCTATTTTTCCATTTTTCGAATATTAACTCTGGATCTGTAGTATATTCTATTAAATCATCTTCATCATAAATTGAAGTTGACACAATTGGGTTTCCTAATTTTTTAACCAATTTTCTAATAATATTATTATCAGGAATTCGAATACCAACAGTTTTTTTATTTTTAAATGCTTTGGGTAAATTAGTATTCCCTGGTAAAATAAATGTATAAGGTCCTGGCAATGCTTTTTTTAGAATTTTATAAGTAGGCGTATCAATTTGTTTTACATAATCTGACAGATTACTCAAATCATAACAAATAAAGGAAAAATTTGCTTTACCTAATTTAGTACCTTTAATTTGAGCTACTTTTTCCATAGCTTTAGTGTTTGTTATATCACAGCCAATTCCATAAACAGTATCTGTAGGATAAATAATTAAGCCTCCTTTTTTTAAAACCTCAACTATTTTATCTATTTCACGCTCATTAGGATTTTCTTCATAGATTTTTACAAGCTTTGCCATACTATTAACTTTACAACAAATATACTATAATTTGAATGTAAAAAAACCTGCTTAAAGCAGGTTTAATTAGTTGTTATTTTTCTATAAGTCTAAAACCTTCACCGTGTATATTTAATATCTCAACATTTCCATCCAGTTTTAAATACTTACGAAGTTTTGCAATATAAACATCCATACTACGTGATGTAAAATAGTTATCATCACGCCAAATTTTAGTTAAAGCTAACTCACGAGGCATTAAATCGTTTTTATAAACTGCCAACATTTTTAACAATTTACTTTCTTTTGGCGACAATTTTTGAGGTTCTCCTCCTTCAAAAGATAAATGTCTAAGTTTTGAGTTAAATTCAAACTTACCAATCTTAAATTCAAATGTTTCTTCTTCAACATTTTGTTCACCTTCCTTTCGTTGTAAAATAGCTTTTATCTTGTATAGTAAAACTTCAGAATCAAAAGGTTTGTTTAAGTAATCATCAGCGCCTGCTTGGTATCCTTTCAACACATCTTCTTTCATAGTTTTAGCTGTTAAAAATATAATAGGCACTTCAGAATTTGTACTTCTAATATCTTTTGCTAAGGAAAAACCATCTTTTCTTGGCATCATTACATCTAAAATGCATAAATCATAATCATCATTTTTAAACATAATAAGTCCTTCTAGTCCATCCTTTGCAAGTGTAACATTATAATCGTTTAACGATAAATAATCTTTTAAAACTGTTCCAAAATTTGGATCGTCTTCAACTAATAAAATTTTGTTATTTTCCATATCTTATTTATTTATTTATATCAGTGGCAATATTACTGAAAATGTACTTCCAGCACCTTTTTCGCTTTCTACAAATATTTCCCCTTGATGAATTTCAATTATTTTTTTAACATACGAAAGACCTAAACCATGACCTTTCACATTGTGAATATTTCCTCTTTCTTCTCTATAGAATTTTTTAAAGATGTTTTTTTGAACATTTTTATTCATTCCAATACCTTGATCTTTTATTTTAATAATTATATTACTATTTATATTCTCTGTTGAAATATTAATTTTTGGAGCATCAACTGAGTATTTAATTGCATTATCTAACATATTAACAATCACACTATTTAAATGAAATTCATTACCTAATATTTCAGTTAATCCAGCATTTAAATCAACTTTAATAAAACCTCCTTTATTATCAACTAATAATTCTACATGTGTAATAGCCTCCTCTATTATGTCGTGTACATCAACCTTCTCCTTACTAACATCTAGCTGATTTTTTTCTAATTTTGAAATTCTTAATACATTTTCAACTTGAGCATGCATTCTTTTATTTTCATCACGAATCATTTTTACATATCGCAACACCTTTTCCTTATCTTCAATTATTTTTGGGTTTTTAATAGCATCTAACGCTAAATTTATTGTTGCAATTGGTGTTTTAAATTCGTGAGTCATATTATTAATAAAATCAGTTTTTATTTCTGATATTTGCTTTTGCCTAACCAACTGATACAAAGCACTAACAAAAGCCAAAATTATAATAAACACAAAAAAGGCAGACAATAATAAAATTTTAGAGATAGACCCTAAAATAAAATTTTTCTTTTCTGGAAAAGTAACAAATAATTGAAAGTTACTATTTCCATCAACATCAGCAAACATTGGTACTTTATAACTTTTTCCTGATTCCTTTCTAAAATAACCCGATTTTACCTGAGTTGCTAAACCATTACTATAAATGCCATATTTAAAGTCTGTATCAATTCCCCTAACCTCCAATTCATTAGTTAATCTATAGGTAATTTCTTCGTTACTAACTCTTTTATGAATTGGAAGTTTTGAAGTAATAGCATCAAAAGCAGGTTCTAATTTAGCACGCTGAGCTTTATCAAAACGACCAATTTTAACATAACTTTCTTTAGGTGGGTTAACTAAACGCCCATGGTTATCTAAAATTTGACCTTTTTCTATAACTATTTCCTCTTTACTAAAAATTTCTTTAAAATCAATAGAATCATTTTCAAAGAACTCTGTTGGCACTTTATAATTCTGTTCAATTATACTTTGCGAATAGGTAAACTTCTCATTATTAGTGGTGTCAATTTTTTCATAAATAAACTTACTAATATCTGAATAATTTAACTTATTACCAGGACTAACTCTTTCAGATATATCATCATAAAATTCTTCAAATTCCCTTTCTTTTATATCTTCAGAAACTTTTGCTAAAGCAAATTTAACATTAGAAGTGAATTGTTCCTCAGTAATTTGTATGGTATTCTTAATCCAAAATACTTGAACCGAAATAATACCTATTAAGGCAATACTCATTAAAATAATTATGAGCACAAATATTCTCTTCCTCATTATTCAAAATTAAACTTTTAATAGTAATTATGTTAATTTTTAACGTAAGTTAACTAAAAATATAATATTTTAACAATATATTAAGATATTTTATAATTTTGAATTATCTAAGGATGATATTATTAATGGTTGTAACTTGTTGTTTTGTTACTTCTAAAGAGTTATTATTAATAACAAAATTTGAATTTTTAATTTTGAAATCATCATTTAACTGATTTTTCATTCTGTCTAAAATTTGCTGTTTAGTTGCTCCATCTCTCTTCATAACTCTTTCTATTTTATCATCAAAATTAGCAGTAACAGAAATTATATAATCGCACATTTTATCACTCCCAGATTCAAATAAAATTGCAGATTCATACATGATAATTTGAGCCTTGGATTTTTTAATAAAATATTTAAAATGTTCCCCTACTTTTGGGTGAACTAATTTATTTAAAGCTGCTAATTTTTCTTTATTTGTAAAAACTATTGAGGCAATAAAACCTCTATTTAATTTATTATTTAAATAGGCATTTTCACCAAAAAGTTGTTTAATCTCATTAATTAATTCTTTATTCGTGTTCATCAACTTTTTGGCTTCAATATCAGCAACAAAAATTTCTGCACCAAGTTTATTAAACATTTCTAAAACAGTACTTTTACCGCTTCCTATCCCACCTGTTAAGCCAACTATTTTCATTTTTGAATTAAAAATTCTATTTGATTTGGATTTACTTTTAACGAATAAATAAATTCGCTTTTTTGTTTAATAACCGGAGTTAAATATTTAATTAAAGTATCATTTTTATACTCGGTTATAATCATAAACAACTAAGAAACTGTTTTTGGTAATTTTACTAAAATTTGAAAGCCCTGCTTGATAAACAACTTCTATTTCTCTTGGAAAAGGGTTTATTATCACATTTTCAGGTTTATTAATTATAGCTACTGGAACAATAAATTTACCTTCTGTAAACTTATCAACTTCACCAATTACCTTAATTTTAGTTGCTGAAACTGTAAAATTATATTTTTTAGCAGGTAATTTTAACTCTAAATCCATATTTATATCTTCATAAACATCATCTAGTTTCGTTAAGTCTGTTGTTAAAAACTGAATAGAATCAATAAATTTTTCAGCACCAGTTATCATAACAGAATCAGGCATAATCTTAACGCTNTCAATTAAATTATAACCTAATTTAAATTTTATATCTAAAGATGGGTTTATTGGTATTTTTTTGGATTTATTATTNCCTAAATCCAAAAAAATCGTATCACTTAACACTGTAACAATCTCAGTTTCACCNGATAACTGGGNATTTAAGTTTGTAATTTGTTGATTGGGTAATAAGTAATATCTATTTCCACTTTTAACTACATTTTTTAAATTTAATGTAATTTCATCATTTTTAAAC
>JGI24025J20009_10002406_pt1 | contig 13470 bp, 10 predicted proteins | sample Cruoilmetagenom3_FD_20009 | JGI IMG/M metagenome (IMG submission 20009)
GGACCTGCCAGAGTTTTTTTCGGGCTTTTGAGCGTTTTGATTTAGATTCGCTAACAATGTGCATTGAAAGATTGGCTCTTTTAGTGGTTGGAGTAACTGTATTACTTAGAGGTGGTGGATTAATTTCTTTTGCCTCTGTTTTTATTGTTGTGAGAGTCTTTGATTTAATTTTGACTTTTACAATTTTAAATTGGAAAATAGTTAAGATTATTCCTAAATTTGATATTAACTTTTTAAAAAAGCTACAAATAGAGGCTCTTCCCTTTGGATTATTCTCTGTCATTATTGTTTTATATTCTTATGTAGACACTGTGATGCTCTCTTTTCTATGTACAGATGCTGATGTAGGTTGGTATAATGCTGCTTATAAAATATATGAGGGGTTGACAGTATTTCCATCTATCATTTGCGCTGTTTTATATCCTCGTTTATCACAGCTTTTTGTCTCAAACAAGAAAGCTCATTCTGTTCTCTGTTTAAGGGGAGCTAAATATATGTTTATCATTTCATTTCCTATTTTGATTTGTGGAATAGCATTATCAAATAATATTATTAATACATTCTTTGGAAAAGAATTTCAAAATTCAATTATTGCCTTACAAATTCTCTTATTGGGAGTTGTTTTTGTATTTCAAATTTGGCTCTTTCAAACTCTTCTTAATTCGATAGATAAACAAAAAATAGTGATGTATATTGGTCTTACGGGTTTAGTCATTAATATTATNTTAAATTCCTTATTAATACCAAGGTATAATTTTAAGGGGGCAGCAGNTACAACAGTTTTAAGTGAGTTCACAGTATTTACTATCTATTATTTTTATCTTTATAAATCATATCATAAATTTTCCCCTTTAAAGTTGAGCCNGAAGCCTTTTTTTGCTTCNCTAATTGTAGGAGGTTTTCTCTGGAAGTTTAATACCGTTTCTTTAATTCCTTNNTTANTATTTATTTTTTTTCTTTATATTGCTCTATTATTTTGTTTTAAAACATTTGACCACGAGGAATTAGGACTTATCCATAAATTATTTAAGGGAGAAAGTAAAATTTGTTAGCTCTACTTCCGTAACTAAATAGTGTAATACTTCAAAGCTTGTTGTAAGTGGATCTTTTAAATACTTATTTTTACCTTGGTCTTCTGAATTCTCTTATGCTATAATAGATTGATAACTACTGAGATTTACTTAAATTTATTCTCTGAAGATAGCATCAGGGAGTTTTTGAATAAGTGGTAAAGATTCATATAACAAGTTGTGCAAAATGGTCTGCAATTAATGGAGAAGTCAAGAAATCTATTAAATGATGCATGAAAAGGTCTTACAATGCATAGGATAAATATTCTAATTCTTGGTGGGGGTCCTTCTGGAATGGCAGCAGCATTTGAGCTACACAAAGCGGGTAAATCTTTTATGATTATCGAAAAAAATGAGAGAGTTGGAGGATTGGCAAGGACATTTCAATTCGGAGCATTTAAAACAGACACAGGCCCTCACAGATTCTTTAGTCAAAACCAATACTTGTATGACCTTATAGAGGATCTGCTTGGAGAAAGATGGATGAAGGTTGATAGACTGACAAGATTTTATATTAATGGGAAATTCTTTCTTTATCCCATTGAAATAAAAAATGCATTACTCAATGTTGGACTCTACAAAGCATTTAAAATTCCTTTTGATTACTCGTTGCAAAGAGTTAAGAAGATTTTTGTGAATCGAGATCCTGTATCTTTTGAAGAGCAGGTCGTTTCAGATTTTGGCAGAGCGTTATCTGAACTTAACATACTTAACTACACAGAAAAAATTTGGGGGCTATCTTGCTCTAAGATTTCTCCAGATTGGGCAAAGCAGAGAATAAAAGGGCTTTCTTTAAAGGAAGTAATTAAAAAAACTCTTTTAAAGTCCAAAGGAGGGCCAAAAACATTAGTTAACCAGTTTCGTTATCCTGATTTAGGCACGGGTTTAATCTATGAAAGAATTAAAGAAAGAATCTTAAATGGGGGAATCCTAAAGGTAAATAGCTATCCTAATAAGATAATTTATGATAATAACAAAATAACGGAAGTAGTCATTAATCTTGGTAGTGATAATCAAACTATAAAACCAGAATATATTATCTCTTCCATTCCTATTACAGAATTTGTTAACCTATTGGAGTCTGTTCCAAATGAGGTCTTGCAAGCCATCAAAAAACTAAAATTTAGATCTCATGTCTCTCTTTTTATAACTCTTAATAAGCCTTCTGTATTTCCAGACCAATGGATATACTTTCCAGATAAAGAGATTCCTTTTGGTAGAATAATGGAACCAAAAAATTTTAGCAAGAAAATGTCTCCACTGGATAAAACTTCTTTACTTATTGAATTTTTCTGCTGGGAAAATGATAAGATTTGGAATGCAAATAAAGAAGAGCTGTTTGATTTAAGTATAGAATGGTTAGAAAAGTTCGGTTTTGTTAGAAAGGATGAAGTTATTGATAGTTTTATTCATAAAGAGAAGTATGCTTATCCTGTTTATGATTTGAAATACAAGGAGCACTTAGGAAAAGTTAAAGGCTATTTAAGACAATTTAGAAATTTACAACTGATTGGTAGAGCAGGCTGTTTTAGATATAATAACCAGGATCATGCCTTGGAAATGGGAATATTAGCAGCAAGGAGTATAATAGAAGGAAAACAATACAATATTGAAGAAGTGGGAACAGAGCAGGAGTATTTTGAGAGGGGTTATGCAAACCGAAAGTAAGAATTATATATACAAGCTTTTTCAAAACCAGGATGTAAAATTATTTATTAGGTATGTTATTTTTGCGGGTTTTGCCACCTTAGTTGATCTTGGTTTATTATACTCACTGACTGAATTTCTTCATATCTGGTATTTTTATTCTGCAATTTTTTCTTACTTTATTGGAATGATTACTAATTATTTGTTGAATAAATACCTGAATTTTAGAAATATAAGTAAGCAAATAATCCCACAGTTTGGGCTGTTTGCAGCGGTGGCATTAGTTGGATTAGGACTTAACCAGTTAATTTTATATTATTTGGTGGAATTTGTTAAGTTATGGTATATGATGGCAAAGATAATTGCCATATTCATTGTAATGTTTTGGAGTTTTTATGGCCATAAAAAATTAACATTTAACATTTTTAAGTAAGTCTATGGTATGATGTTAAAAAAATAAAAATACCAGTAAGTGCGATACTTCTCATTATGTACTTATAATGAGTTAGCCGCTTCTATTAATAGCGGTAAGCTAATTAAATAGAGTAGGGGGGAATTTAAAAGGAATGTCTTCTCAAATATTTTGAAATATACAAAGAAATTGAGAAGAATGTTGGTTTTAGGATTAATGGCAAAGATAATGAAACACCTTCGACTTTCAAATTTATCCAGACGTTTTCTGATAAATATTCGGTTTCTGGTTGTTGTTGCCGGAATTGCTCTTTTGGTAACTACTTACCAACTAGTGGGGATAGGTGAATATGCTATCTCCTCACTCCATTTCATTATAAAAAATCCACACCTCTCTTATGAGGAAAAGATGAGAGGACGGCGAGGAGGTTGGACTACTCTTGCTGAATTTGCCAGAAAAAATACTTCATCTACTGCTGTCATACTATGTCCTCCTTTTGGTGAGGATAACTGGGAATACTTTCTTTATCCAAGAAAACTTCTATCAGGGTCTCGAAGATGCCCTGCAGCTCCTGAATCAGCTACTCATGTTTTGGTAGTCTATGGTTGGCCAAGGTTTTCTCCCAATGCGAGAAAATTTCTCCATATTTCTCCCACCAGGAAAATTCTTGTGGATGAGTTGGAGGTTAGTTCTTCTCTTCCCGGCATTGATTCAGGATTTCCTCAGGAAGATGCGAAATATTCCTTCCCACTTTTAGAGAATGATGTTTCCGATGCAGAAAAAATAGTTAATCATTATCAGAGAATAAATCTTGGGGATCGTTTAATAGAGTTTATCCAGGTAAACTATGCTTTCAATAACTACGATTACTGGATGAAGACTGTAGATTTTCCTCTTACTGAGAGAACAGTGGTCAAAACCAGAATAAAAACAAATATTAAACATATTGTCAATTTAGTTGCCGAGATTGGTTATGATGATGGCAAACTGGGTATTTTTGGTTCTCCACCTAATAAAGAGGTAAAAACATGGGAGGTTCTCTCAATAACTAACCTTTATCAGATGGCTAAAGAGTATGCACTGGCAAGAGGTTGGTCCCCTAAGAAAATGCGAATTACTCATATTGGAATAAATACTGGCTTTCCCCTGCAGATGCCTTATCAGGAAAGATACGGAGTTATAGAGATAGAGAAAGGACAGTCAGGAATAAAGGAGAATACTGAGCCTAAAATTAGTAATGCTCCCCATTTTTTCAAGATAGCTAATTATTATAGGGCGAAAAATCAATTTGAGGAAGCTATCAGGTTTTATCAACTGGCAGAAAAGCTTAATCCAAAAGATGCTTGGATTCACTGCAACCTGGGAGATATTCATCTCAAAATAGGTAAGCATAGTAGAGCGGTGGAAGAGTATAAAAAGGCAATCCAACTTGAGCCCAATATTGCCTGGTTCTATTTTGTCCTTGGTGGAGTTTATGAAAAGGAAGGTAAGGTTAATTTAGCTAAAAAAAGCTACGAAAAAGCTCTGGAGCTCGACTCTTCAGGTCTTTGGGCCAATTATGCTCTTAAAAACCTGGATAAAGGAAAAGAATAAGAGACCCTTGAAAAACCTGCACGGTCTCCTAATCTGTGTAATCTCGATTTTTATCTGTGAAATCAGAGATTTCTGACCTTTTCAGAAATCTCAATGATATAAATTAGATTTAATTGGGAGAAGGATGTACAATGCTAATCTTTGGATTACTATTTCCTATATTATTTGGTTTTATCATTTCTCTTTTGATTGTTTCAGATGTTCCTATCTTTGAGCGGATTGGCATAGCTTATGGTTTGGGATTTGGTCTTTTAACTCTGGCTATGTTTTTTCTTAATGTAGCGGGAGTTAAGTTTTCTCTTATCAATATCATTATTCTTGTCTCCGTATTAATGATTCTTTCTTTAATTTACCTCCTATTAAGGCATAAGATTTCTTATTCATCCTTGATAAAGTTAAATGTTTTCAAAGAGATTAGGCAAACTATTTTTTCTCTTTCTCTTTTTGAGGGGATTATTATTGGACTCCTTATCTTTTTTCTTATAGCTAATATAGCTATTTCGTTATACTGGCCGGTCTGGGAGTATGATGCTTTATCAGTGTTTGATTTTAGGGCCAGGGTTTTTGCCAGGACAAAATCTATTTCGGAAGCTGCCCGGACAATTACAATTATCTCTCCAAAACATTTTCTTGAGTATCCTCCTCTGGCTTCTCTAACATCTACCTGGCTTTATTTATGCGGTTGGGCNACTCCTAAGATTTTTTATCCTTTGCTTCTTATCTCTCTTGCCACAGTCTCTTATTACTCCTTAAGAGATTACAACCCCCGTTATCACACTCTTTTATTTACTTTGATTATAGTTACCAATCCCAGAATTTACTTACATGCAACCTCTTCCTTGGTTAACTTTCCTTTTGCCTTTTACTTCGCCGCAGGAATTATGTATCTTTATCGCTGGATGTCTACCCTCAAAAGAGGATTCTTAATTCTGGCAGGAATTTTTTTTGCATTGTTTGCCTGGACCAGGCAAGAATCAATGCCATTTTTTTTAGGGTCCCTGGCTATTCTCATAATTTTTTCTATTCCTCGGCGAAGATTTTTTGCTCCTATTTTGTTTGCTCTTCTCTATCTTTCTGTTGAACCTTTATGGAAGATTTATCTGGCAAATTTCTTTCATTCCCAATTTACTGTTGTGAATGCTATGGTATATTCTTCCTTTGTACCCAAAGTTTCCGGGGCATCAGGTTTGTTTAAATTGTTTTTTGATTTTGGTCAGTGGAGAAAAGTTTTTGCATGGATACGGTTTTGGATTGTCTCTAAACATTGGGAAGTTCTTTATCCATTAATTTTGTTAACTTTGCTTTGTATTGATAGAGTCCGTAAACATCTATTTTTATTCTTGTTGGTATATTTGAACCTGATTTTATTTATATTAGCAAGCTATACGGTTTTAACGGCCTGGAATTGGGGGTATGGTGCTGGAGTCTCAGCTCAGCGTTTCTTTATAATATTTTCACCAATTATGTGGTATTTTATGGGTTTGATAACAGCAAAAAAACAGAGATAAGAGCTAAAGGTAATTGGGAGGCTAAAGCCTCCCTTACCCGAGCGTTAACTTGATAGTTTCGAATCTGGGTTAAACATATAAGTTGGTGCTGAATCAGGAGGTTATTAAATGCCAACCTCTGTTGGTCATTCTCTATTGGGTTATATCTGGTATCTTATATTTAAGAAAAACTATAAGTTGATAAAAAATTGGAAGACCATCCTTTTTTATCTATTTATAGCAAATGCTCCCGACCTTGATCTTATTCCAGGAATACTCATTGGACATGCCAATAGATTTCATCATGGAATTACTCATACATTAGGTTTTTCTATATTCTTTGCTTTAGTTTTGTGTTTAGTGCCCAAATTGAGAAAAAAAAAGAATTTTATTATCTTTTTCCTGTTATACTTTACTCATGTGGTTGCTGACTTCTTATGCGCTGATACCAGTTATCCCTTTGGAGTAATGTTGTTCTGGCCTTTTACAGATAAATATTTCATCTCTTCTTATACTATTTTTCTTGATATTCATAAAACTACTCTACGTAGTCTTTTTGATTTACATAACTTTAAAGCTATAGCTCGGGAAGTGTTAATATTTCTACCCATAATTATAGTATTAAGACTTATTCTAAAAAGAATAAAGCAAGGGAAAAGGGAGTTGCGGTGAAAGAAAAGGAGCAAGTCTCGACTCTTTCCGAGAGCCGAAACTATTTTTTATGAAAAATGAAAATAGCTATTGTTACTGAATATTTTCCACGAAGCAGAAATTGTGAGACAAGAGGAGGAGTGGAAACTCGTTGTTTCTATACTGCCAGAGAGTTAACAAAAAGACATAATGTTACTATTATCTCTTCTCAGGAGTTATCTACACCAAAAGAGCAGACATTTGATGGAATAAGAATTATTAGATGTGGGAAGCCTAAAGAACATTGCCAAACAGGAGCAATTAAAGAAAGATTCAGTTTTATAAAAGAAGCTTATAAAATAGGCAGCAAATTAGACCTTGATTTAATTGAGGGTGATGATTTCATCTCCTATCTTCCTGCATATTATATTGCTAAAAAAAAGAAAATTCCTTGTATTGCATGGTATAACGATGTTTGGTTAGGAAGATGGATTAATAACATAGGGTTACTTCAAGGGATAATGGGGGAGCTCTTAGAAAGATTTATATTAAGTAGAAATTGGTTTTCCTTTCTTGTAAATAGCAATTTTACTTTTAAAAATATGCTTAGTTATGGTATAAAAAAGAGTAAGTTAAAATTGATTTACTGTGGAGTGGATATAGAAAAATGTGAGAGTCTTCCTGTTGAAAAAGATGAAGAACCTACTATCTGTTGTATTTCAAGATTGGTTAAATATAAAAAAATAGATATTTTAATAAAAGCAATCTCTTATTTAAGAAAAGAGATACCAAATATTCGATGTAATATTATTGGAACAGGTCCTGAATTAGAAAAATTGAAAAGATTAGTTAAGGAGATGAATTTAGAAAACAATGTAAAATTCTTAGGATTTATAGAAAAACATGATGACGTTCTTAAGATAATTAAGAAGTCTCGTATATTTTGTTTACCTTCCGTAGTGGAGGGATTTGGAATAGTAGTCATTGAAGCAATGGCTTGTTCAACTCCCTATGTATGCTCAAATATACCGGCTCTCAGGGAAGTTACGGCTGATGGAACAGGGGGGATGCTGTTTGAAAAAGATAATCCGGAGGATTTAGCTCGAAAGACGTTACTTTTACTGAGGGAAGATGAGCTTTATGATAAATGCATCAGAGATGGGCTAAAATTAGTTCAAAAATATAATTGGGAGAATATAGCCAAACAGACCGAAATGTTTTATGAGGAAGCAAGGAGTAAACTTTAATCTAAATCATCTATTTTTAGTGTATTCAAAGGATATAGAATTTGAGAATAGGTATAAGTACTCTGGTGACAATTCCTGGAGGAATTGGAGGCATACAAACTTACCTGCAAAAGCTAATTGAAAACTTAGCTAAAATTGACAAAGAGAATGAATATTTTTTGTTTGCTGCTCCCTGGAATGAAGACTTATTTAAAATAAAACAAAAAAACTTCAAAAAGCTGATTTGTAGGGTTCCTGCTAAGCCTCTATTTTTACGAGTATTATACGAACAGATACTCCTTCCCCTCTTAGCCTGGAGAAATAAAATAGATGTTTTCCATTTTCCAGCAAATTTTTCCTTGTCTATTCCTTTTTGCCCCTCAGTTCTTACTCTCCACGACATTACTCCTCTTGTATCTCTGGAGCTTATCCCTCCGGTTCCCCGGTATTACTGGAAGCTTGCTTATAAATTATCTACCAGGCGTGTAGATTCCATTATAACCGTCTCTTATAGCTCCAAGGAAGATATTGCTAAATTTTTAGCTGTTCCTGAAGAAAAGATTAAGGTTATTTACCATGGAAATAGACCTCGGACATTAGAGATTAAAGATGAATCAATCTCTAATCTTTATCAGAATAAAAAGGAAAAATTTCCCTATATCTTATGGGTAGGAAAGATGTATACTCATAAAAACCTGCCCCGTCTTCTTCGGGCTTATAGTAAGCTCGTAAAAACCTGGCATATTAAGTATCAATTAGTTCTCTGCGGAATGAAAGGCTGGGGGTATTCTTCTTTTGTGAAAACAGTCAAGGAGCTAAACTTACAGGATAGAGTTATTTTCAAGGGGTATGTTCCCGATAATGAGCTTGAGTTAGTATATTCAAATGCTTCTCTTTTTATATTCCCATCATTATTAGAGGGTTTTGGTTTCCCCATACTTGAAGCTATGTCTTATAGGGTTCCAGTAATTACCTCCAATTATGGAGCTATGGCTGAAGTAGCTGGTGATGCAGCTCTTTTAGTTGACCCTTATAATATTGATAAGATTGCTGAAGCTATGTATAAAGTGCTTACCGACCAAGATTTAAGAAAAAATTTAATTAACAAGGGTCTTGAACGAGCAAAACAATTTTCCTGGGAAAAAACAGCTAAAGAGACTTTAGGGGTTTATAAGGAAGTATATGGAAAATAGCTCATAGCAAATTAGCTCATAGCTCATAGCTCATAGCAAATTCAAAACAAAGTTCAGATTAGCTCATAGCTGATAGGAAGCTCATAGCTCATAGCTCATAGCAAAACCTAAAAAACAAAGTTCAAATCAGCTCATGGCTGATGGCTCATAGGAAAATCAAAAAAACTAAATGGGTGGGGGAGGCTTTAGCCTCCCAATAGACGTTGGTTCTTGTTTTGCAAAGGGTGACTGAAGTTGTCCTACCCAAAAAAGAAAAATGTTTTTTGTTTATAAAAAGTTTCAGAAAACTTAACTTTCGTGAAAATCAGACTCAGAGTGATATTCCAGGATAAGCTTGATGATCATTATTCAAATCGTCGAATCCAGGTTTAACTTTTAAGGAAAAACAATGCATCTGTTCGATAACTTAACAAAGCAGGTCGGTCTTGTATTTATAGCTTCTATGATTGTCAATGGAAGCAACTATCTTTTTCAGATTTTTATGAGTAGGAGCTTAGGGCCCGCAGATTATGGAGTTTTAGCTTCTCTATTCTCCTTATTTATGATTCTTTCTGTCCCGGCAGGAGCGCTGCAAACAGTTACTACTAAATACACTTCCAATTTTAAAGCTCATGGAGAGTTTGGTAAGATTAAAGAATTGGTAAAAGGTTTATTAAAGAGAGTCTTTTTATTTGGATTGGGAGGGTTTATCCTGTTTACTCTCGGCAGTAACTCTATATCCTCATTTTTACATATCCCCTCAAGATTGCCAGTTATCATAACTGGAGTTGCTTTAGTGTTGGCTATTGTCTCACCCATAGTAATGGGAGTAATTCAAGGCCTGCAAGCATTTGGTTACTTTGGAACGGATATGATAATAGGAGCTTTAGTTAAGTTATTCTGTGGAATATTTTTAGTCTATTTAGGATTCAGAGTTAATGGAGCCCTTTTAGGAGTTATTATGGGTAGTCTTGCCGGCATTCTATTTTTAATTATTCCTTTAAAACCGGTATTTGAAAAAAGTAAAGCTAACCCTGATTTTGATTTTTCTCAGGTTTATGATTATTTCCTTCCTGTAGCTATTATGCTCTTCTGTTTTATGGTGCTCACTAATATTGATCTAATTTTAGTAAAACACTTTTTTAGCCCTTCTCAGGCAGGACATTACGCTGCAGCCTCCATTATGGCAAAGATAATTCTTTATCTTCCAGGTGCTATTACTTTAGTGATGTTTCCTAAAACATCAGAGCTATACGCCTTGAATAAAGAGCATAAGTCTATATTAAAGAGGAGTCTTTTTTATGGAGTATTTCTTTGCGGGGGAACTCTCTTGCTTTTTTTGACAATTCCCTCATTTATAGTAAAGTTTTTATTTGGGAATCAATATATTCCAATAATTCCTTTAATAGGAATTTTTGGCTCAGCAATGTGTTTCTTTGCCCTATCTAATATTCTATTCCTATATCAACTTTCTATTCACGAGTTAAAGTTTCTTAAAACTTTAACTGTAAGCACAATCGCAGAAGCCATCTTAATAGTTTTATTTCACCCTGGCCTTACTCAAGTAATTTTAATTTTGTTGGGGGTGAGTCTGTTTCTGTTTTTATCTAATATTTACTATGTTTTTGTTTCTGCGGAGAAGAAAAAGCATAATAAACCGATATTCTCTTGACAGCAGATTATTAGATGGAAAAGTTTAAAGGAAGGGTCTCAGCAACCTGTGATGAAACAGCGCAAACGCGCAGGATATAGGATAAAAGATAATGCTTAAAGTCGGAGAGAAAGTTAGTAAGATTATCCTTTTATATGCCATTGGTGGATACCTTATTTTTCCGATAATTCTTTCCTTAATAACTCTCCTTGTTATCTTAAAGTTCTTCCCCAATTTTATTAAAAGAGATAAACAGTTGCAGATACCTTCCTATTTTTTGTGGATAATTATAATTATCTATGGGAGTATTTTTGGGGCTATNTCTATATTAAGATATCTTTCCTTTCACACAGGTATTTTTGATTTTGGTATTTTTGATCATGCTGTATGGAACATAGCTAAAAGGAGTGATTTTAAATANCTTTCTTTGGGTCATTTTAGACCTATATTGGGAGTTTATTCNCTCTTTTATAAAGTGNATCCCTCGGGAATAATTTTGCTTATTCTTCAAACTTTAACTATTGGGCTTAGCGCGGTGCCTCTTTATTATATTGCTAAAAGGAATCTTGGGGAAAGCTATTACGCCTTGCTTATTGTAATTATCTATTTTCTATACGCACCTGTAGAATACAATAATCTTTTTGATTTTCATACGGATCATCTTTTAATTTTACTTATGTTTTTAGCCTTTTACTTTTTAGAAGAGAAAAATGCTCTTGCCTTTGTTTTAATTTGCCTACCAGCCTTATTTTTAAAAGAGCCTTTAATTTTAACTGTAGCTATGATGGGTCTCTATGCTATGATTTTCCATAAGATGTATAAATCGGGAAGTTCTATATTTATAGGAAGTTTAATTTTCTTTTTTATAGTCATAGAGATAATAATGCCCCAGCTAAGTGGATTTCCTTATGGAGAGAGNTTTAAGGGGAGTTTTTCTTATCTTGGGGAGGATNTTTTTCAAATAATTAAGAGTTTAATTTTCCACCCNTGGGTAATCATTAANGANACTATAAATGTATGGAAAATGGGATATATAATCTTTCTTTTTCTTCCTTTACTCTTTATTCCATTTTTTTCTTTCTCTTCCCTTCTTCCGGTAATTCCTGCATTAATTATCTCTCTTTTATCCAGACGGCCAAATTATTACTGGATTCAAAATCAATATACAGCTTCCATAATAGCCCCTGTTTTTGTTTCTTTAATTTATGCTCTTAGATTTTTAAGCGATAGGTCACCCTATTTAAATAGATGGTTTAAAGGGTTTTTCTCAGTAAATTTAAGCAAAAATTCGGTGCTGAAAATCTCCCTCTGGACTATTCTGGTTGTTTCCCTCTATTATAATGTTGTTCTTAGTCCTTCACCAATCTCTATATTTTTCTGGAAAAAGATAGATAGTAGTTACTATCATCGGACCTCCTATGTGGTTAAGGAAAGAGACAAGGTAATAAATGAGGCAATAAAAAAGTTTATTCCTCAGCAAGCTTCNGTAACCTCACAGAGCTCAGTGAATAGTGNCTATCTTGCTCATAGGACAGAGTATCATCCTTTTCCCNATAAAATAGGTGAAGTAGACTATGTTGTTCTGGATCGAAAGAGGGCTCATTTTGTCGGAGATATANTGGATGAAAATGAGTATGAAAAGGAGTTTATGAGAGTTTTAAACACATATAAGATAGTATTTTCTTATGATGAAATGTATATCTTTAAGAAAATTTAGAGAGGAAAGGAGAAAATGAGAAAAATAATAAAGTTGGGGCTGATGATTTTCCTTGTAATAGTAGGGTCTTCAAGGGTAGCAGTAGCCCTTGAGAGAGAGGTTGTGATAAATGAGATTGCCTGGATGGGCACAAAGGCTAATCCATTTGATGAGTGGATAGAGTTAAAGAATAATACTGACAGAGATATCGATTTAACAGGGTGGAGATTAATTTCCAATGATGGAACCCCCGATATCACTCTTTCTGGAGTTATTAAAGCGCAAGGATTTTATCTTTTGGAAAGAAGTGATGATAATACTATTAGCGATATATTAGCCAACAAAATTTATACCGGTTCTCTCTCTAATACTGGGGAAGTGCTTAAATTAATAGATAAAGAGGGAAATTTAGTGGATATAGTAAATGCTAAGGGAAGCCCCTGGGCAGCGGGAATAGCTAAACCTTTATATAGTTCTATGGAGAGAGTTGATTCCTTTAAAGAGGATTCTCTGGAGAACTGGAAGACAAACAATGGGAAAATTAGATGTGGTTTGGATATTAAGGGAAATCCAATAAATGGAACTCCGGGAAGAAAAAATTCAGCGGCGGTTGAGGGGGAAATGTAAAGCATGCCTCCTCTGATTTGACAAAAAATCTTATGTTATTATAATGTTCATATCTTGAACAAAATTATGGCTAAAAAAATGAATAGTTCTGGAATTGGTGAACGAGAACTTAAAATAATTGATGAGATAAGCCGGGACAAAAACCTTACCCAGAGGAAAATCTCTGAAGGGGTAGGTCTATCCTTAGGGATGACCAATCTTATTTTAAAGAGACTGGCCAGCAAAGGATATATAAAGGTTAAAGGACTGGATAAAAGAA
>JGI24025J20009_10002409_pt1 | contig 13463 bp, 15 predicted proteins | sample Cruoilmetagenom3_FD_20009 | JGI IMG/M metagenome (IMG submission 20009)
TAAATAAATCATTTTCCCATAGTACTATATCTTTTTTTGGTTTCCCATATTTTTTGGTTAAAATTTCTTTTAGATTTTTATAATCAATAATATAATAATTTTTATTAGTATGTTTCCCAGTAAAGGAATATCCACTCTTATAAAGTTTATCATCTAAAAAGGAATAGAAACACCCAAAATCTTTTCCACTAATCGTTACAAAATAACCCAACCAAGTATCGGTTTCATGATCTGGTTTCTTATCTTCTGTTGCCTTAACCTGTTCTTTACTCATGCCCCAGTTTGTTTTTCTAAAATCATATACTTGCTCTTTTGCTAAAATCATTAGAGAAAGAGAAAAAATAAATAATACAACTAACCCACAAAGAATAATACTTTTTCTTTTCATTTTTTTAAATATATCCTTAAAATTTTCTAATATTTATTAATATGTTTTTTTAGTTCCTTATCATCAAAGCTATAAAGTTTAACCATAAAATCCAGTCTTTTCTTTTCTTCTAAATCCTTCATTTCCTTTTCAATTTTTTCTAATTTACTTTTTAGACTCTTTCTTTTTCATAATTTATATGACCATGCCCCGTCCCCTGTCGTATTTTATATCTTGAGGATTCTTATTTGCGAAAATTTTTTTACTTCTTTTTTGTGGGGAAACTTTTTGCATATCAAGTTTTGCTAAATTAACATAGCGTGAACTAGTGACATAAAATGATATAATTTTCACTTGTTTTAATGGCTACCTTCCTCCTGTTTTCCTTTCAAATGTATAAACAAAAAGCGCTATTATAAAAGCGCCGATAAAGGCTTCTGTCCCGGCAAATATCCTACTCCAACCTTCAAGAGGACGGAAATCTCCATATCCTAATGTGGTAAAAGTAACGGTACTAAAATATATACAATCTAAAAAATATTTTGTAGTAAAATCTCCAATACTCATATTACTTATTCCAAAATTCATAAAAAGAATAGTAAAGCCTAAAATAATTAATATTGCTGACATAATTACTCTAACCGTTCGTTCACCATACCCAAATATTCCATTTAAAAAAAGAGACCAAAGCCATTTATGTAATGATTTAAAATGACAATAACTTTTTCTCTCCATATCCTTTTCTTTCTTAAAAGCCCAACTCTCATCATTATATCTTCCAATACTATGAAAATTATTTTTAAGAAGCAAGTAGACTCGTTGAGCCCGAGAAAACTCTTTTTCCTTTTCCTAGAGAATATGATTCTCTATTCGGTCTTTTTGTATCTTTGTATTCCTGAGTAATGCATTGATAAAATCAATCGATATATCTTTACCTAAATCTATGTCTAAATAGACATTTTCTAAGTAAGCACGTGTTCAAAGGAAACATTCCCTTTATTGTTCTCTGCTTTAAAATTTAACTTCTTTCCAACTAACATACTAGCTTTTTCAAAGGTTACGCCTTTTACAAAGGATTTTACTTGAGAACTAGCATCTTCCTCAAAAGTTACCCCATCAAAACTAGCATCTCTCTCAAAGATTGCCTTGTCAAAGCTTGAAAGTCCCTCAAAAATTGCCCCAGTAAAAAAAACAAGTTCCTTAAAGGTTGCCTCCTCAAACTTGGATCTTCTCTCAAAGATTGCCTTGTCAAATTTTGCCCATTCCTTAAAGGTTACTCCTTCACTATACCCTAATACCCTAAAAATCGGCCCTGTGAAGCTAAACACCTTAATAAATACTAAGAAAAACTAGTCTGATTGTAAATCTTTGGGTGTACTATGGGTTCCATATGACGCCCAGGAAGTCACTTTAGTTACACAAATGCCATCATCAGCATCTATATGCTCTCTAAACTGGTCTCTAAGTTCTTTAGCTGTCTTATCAGCATTAAAACAGTAAGTAGATTCTAAAACCTTTTTAGCATTTAGTGTTCTCAGCAAATCATACAAATCATTATAATCTCTATCTTTCCTTAAATCATAGCTAACGAAATATAGTGCCATTTCTTATCACCTCCTCATATCATCCTAAATGTTTTTTTTGCTTTACTATTTTCACACTTAATCTTTCCAGAAACAAATAATTCCTTTACTATTTCCCTTTTCTCTTATCTTAAAGAATAAGAAACTAATTTAGATTCAAAAATAAACGGGGTCTAATCTCAATATTTTACATACCGTAATTTCTTAAAATATTATAAAAGTGCAATAAAGAACTGTCCCCTGTCATATTCTAATTAATTTAAGAAGATGTTAGAACCTGGACTTATCAGACCCCCTACGAAAAGTTAAAAAAATTACCGAATTATTGAGTTATCACAGCCGTTCTTATGATCTTTACGTGTTGATAGTCTTGTTATGATTTTATTTTATCAAGAAGCCCTGCAATATCTTTCATTACAAATTCCTCTTCATTAAATGTGAAATCTCCGATATTCATCAATCTTCCATTGTATAAAAGTTGAAATATTATCCTTTCTATTTGATATAAAAAACATAATAAATCCTGTATCTCACCAATTTTTGCTTTTCTAAATAATTCGTCTACATATTTTATTTCTTTAAGTTCTTTATGAGCAAATATTTTATGTCTAATCGGTTTATATATTAATTCGTATTGCTTTTGTCTTTTTGATACTTCACCTTTTAGTCTCAGAAAATCTTCTTTGTTTGGCTGATAAGATTTTTTTATATATTCATCAAACCAAGATAATTTATCTGCTTCAGAACCTTTTATTTTTCTCTCTCGTAGTGCATTTTTACTAAATTGATCGATGTTTTCAATACACGCTCTTAAAAATGTATGAACAGAAAATGTTTTTATATCTATATCAAAAAGCCGACCGATAGCAATGAAAAAACTGCTTTGAAGTGAATATAAAATAATGTTCCATGATAATGCATTCCTATTCAAGGCATGATGAACTTTCTTATCATCTACTGCTATATTTTTGATATTTTTCCAAGTGTAGAAAGACCAACATGCAATATTAATCTCACTTTGAAATTCCTTATATAATTCCTCTATGTCTCCCATATTCGTTTTCTTAAGGTGTGATATACATTTATTTGTAATAATAAAATTACAATTCCTGTATTTTTCACCTTTTACAGCTCCTTTTAAACCTATTTTTCCCTCTTCAATCCACTCTTTTATTATTTCTCTTCTCTTTTCTTCCAGGACAACCTCAAGTAATTTTGAAGTTGCTCCTTTAACTCTTCCCTTATATAGAAAATAGGGACACATCCTATTTTTTCTATGGTTTAGCTTTCCATTTTACGAGGGTTTCCTTTAGGACGTCTATCTACAGTAATACCTAAAGCCTTAACCATCTGGTTAAGAACTCCTCAGATCCTATAGGTTTTCCGCTAAAAGTTACCGAATTATTGAGCTAGTACACCTGTCTCTATATATTCTAAATAAACGGTCAAGAACAGAGATTTGACCCTGCTTTCTTTACCTTTTTTTTAATTATTCATAACTCCACGAATCTGTAAAGGGATTATACTTAAGAATACTACCTGAGGGAGCGTATTCCCATTTATCTTCAAAGGAATTGTATTTTAATTCGCTCTGCGAAGTTGTATATGAAAAACCACTTTCCATAATAGTATTAATTACTACTTTTTTATTATTTGAAAGTAAATTAGATAAATTACCAAGTGTCTCTGAGTTAATCTGTCCACTAGTTAAACTTATTGTGTCTATTACATTTTTAAAATATTGTTTTTCCTCTGCAACTTTATCCTTATCAACAGACATTACTCCATTAAATAAACTTTGTCCGTGTTCTTGTAAATCCATTGGCAATAGAAAATTTAAAACCAAGAATTTTTTCCCCAATTCTGGGGTCATCTGTCCGGATTCAACAAGTTTTTGAACAGTATCAGCAAAAATTTTCCATTGCTCAAATACTTTATCCAATTCTTCTAGCTGTTCTGTCTTCCACTTCATTTCTTTCTTTTGCATACCCATCTGTAAGCCCTTCTTTAACCCGTCTGCAAATCCTTTAAGAAAATACCCACTATAATCTGCATAAACAGCTGACACAAATAATGAAAAGATAGTTAGAATAAGAATCGTCGAAATAATAATTCTTTTAAATTTCATAATATTTCACCTCATACAATATTTTTGGAAAATAGGGATACATTCTATTTTTTCTATGGTTTAGCTTTCCATTTTACGAGGTCTTCCTTTAGGACGTCTGTCTATAGTAATACCTAAAGCCTCAACCATCTGGTTAAGAAACTCCTCAGATCCTATAGGTTTTCCGCTAAAAGTTACCGAATTATTGACTTGATACACCTTCCCTTGTATATTAATAAGGTCTGTCCTTATTAATTTAATTTTGTGAAATTGTGAAATACCCATCGTCTTTTCCAGTAAAGGTAGCTATTCTAAAATGCAATGAAATATTTTTTGTTGATTTTTTTGTATTTGTAATTTAATATATTTAACACATATTCCTTTTATTATAGCTATTTTATCAATTACAAATTCAAGAATTTCAATAGTAAAGTGCGTACAATTATTTTTTATAAATGGTCCATCAGTTTCTAACAAAATCTTATCGTTTGGTATCCGCTTTATTATTTCTTGCGCGTTTTTTGCCATTACCATTGAACTATTAACTGAAAAATAAAACCCACTTTCTATTGCTTTTTCAAGGTTTAAAATAGAGCCGGAATACCAATGCATAACTATTTTGTTAGGGTAATGTTTACCAATTATTTCAATTACATCTTTTTCAGCTTTTCGAGAATGCACTGATAATATTTTATTTTTTTTGTTTGAACAAAATGAAAGAATCTTTTCAAAAATCATATTTTGTATTTTTTGATGAGTTTTGTTTCTTTTTGTAAAATCAAGACCGATTTCTCCGATAAAATGGGTTAAATCGAGCAAATCGTAAAATTGTCCTAACTGATTTTTATATTGAGGTACTAATTCAGGATGCATGCCTAAAGATGCCCAAGCATAGGAATATTTCTTACATATTTTTCTGCATGCCTCAAATAAAAATGGGGCATTTGTCATGGCGACTAAACCCATATCCAAACGCTCCGCTTCTTCAAATATTCTGTCAGGATTATCAAATAAATCAAGATGTAAATGCGTATCAATTATTTGTGGTATTTTTTCTGTCATTGTCGAATTGTCCCTGTTAAAAATTGAGATAATTCATTCATACCTCGTCGATAGACTTCTATAAAAGCATTAATATCTTTTGATGGTACAGGACCAGTGCTTTTTACTTTAAATAAATCCATTAACGGAGTATCATTTTTAAAACGCTTAAGACCCATCATTATTGCTCGATAGTCACTACCACTTTTTTTACTTGCCTCTGGTGGATTAGATAAAACATCTACAACATAATCCGAATCATGTATATTGGCACTATTGAATGCTGCTCTTCTAATTAGACAAGGGAGACATCCACCACAATGAGATTTCGGATTGGCACCTCTCCAGCGAGATTGTTCTGGATGGGAGCATGACATGGAATCTTTAGCTAATTTCTCTAAAAGAATTTTGTTTTTACACTCTATAAACATTTCACCTTTTGTTTTAAATTTATAAGGAGTAACGATATCAACAGGAATGTCAAGATTATCCAATAGTTCTTTAAACAATCTTGTAAAATAAGGATGTGTGGTTTTGGTGCTAAGGCTTCCTGTTCGGCTTTCTGTCAGTGCAACATTCAACGAAATAAGACCATTTTCTGGCACATATAATTTCACTCCATTTTGAGATGTAGCACTGTATGCAGCAGCAAGAGATAAAAACAAGAAGGAACGGGCGCGTATGCTGGTTTCAAAATGGCATCTTTCAATCTGTGGTGGTTCTATATAATGAAAATAAAAATCAGCCTGATCGGGATATTCTTTTTTTAGTTTAGCCCCAAGATCTTTTTGGAATGAATGAGTTACTCCTCCTCCATATTGCCCAACAAAAGTTATATTTTTCCCATCCGATAGAAGGTCAATTGCTCCAACTAATGAATCGGCGCCTCCGGAAAAAAGGCATATATCATTCAGTTTTGAAAGATTTTGCTGTGACTGTATATCAATCAAGCTCTTCCTAAACTGAAAATGCCATTTATCTCCGCTTAAAAATGCAAGTGCATTTTCTAAAGTATCTCGAGTATTCTCCCAAATATTAGGAGCGCTAACCGGAAGATGTATCGTGATTTCTCTTTGCCATGAATCATCAGCATATTTTCTTTCAATACACCGATCGGCAGAAGTTACAGCCATTGCAAGCAGTAGAAGGTCATGTGATGCAGGGGTAAGTCTGCCATTATTATTGAATTTATTTAATAATCCACCATCTCTCATTTTCCATCGACTGTCCGAACGGTAAAAATCAACATAAAATCTTGCCTCTTCTCCTATATTTGGCAGACGATGATTATCATTTTCACCTACTCTTATAATTACATTCCAGTTCATATTTAACCCTCCTCAATAAGGCTATAGACATCTTCGTAGAGGGAATCAATTATCTGCTGCCCTTCGTCCCCATTCCAGTCAATAGAAAAAATACTTCTTGAATTCAACTCTAGATTTACCAAATCTCTAACATAGATTTTTACTTCTACTTCTAACTTTATCGCTTCGGGTTCAGAAACAGCTTTTCTCTCAATACAATTACCAAGTTCCTGCAACCAGCGTTTATAAATATATCCTGAAACAAAATTTTCAATAGCACTCTTTAATTGTTCCGGTGTTAAATGCTCAAGACTTTCAAAATTTTGATTTTCCGAACACTGTTCATAAGACGATGTCAGGGCATCTTCAATTGCCTGCCGGGCAATATTTTCGTCAAAATTCTCGCCATTACCCGATAGGGCATCAATAATCCCTGAAAAAACCGTATCAATATTCTCCCCGATAAGTTGACCAAGGCCGATTGAATTTAACCCCTGAGATATATCAGTCCGAGCTGTTGTTGCAAAAAAACTCGCCAAGTTACGAGCAGTTGATTTACCAGATATGACAGATTGTGCTGCTTTTTGTGCCCCACCTTTTGCCCTAATATAGGCTCTACCAACTCCTGTGAGGCTACCTTGTCCGCTTCCTGCATAGCGACTCATTACATTTTTAGCATTTTTCCATTTTTCTTGTGGCCGAGATTCGTGATTTTGAACTTGTACATTTTGATCATTAGAATTAGCGTTCGCCGGTATGTTTTGATCCACCTGTCCATCATCCGGTGGAATACCGGTATCAGTAGAGTTACTATCTATATCACCACTACTTTGCCTTGCCCATGAGGGTATAAGATGAGAGGTGTCTTTAGGACTGCCATAAGAGTTTGAGGTCCCCATTATTTAATTTCCCCCTTCCATTATTTTAGTAAGACGATTATTTGCGGCTTTACTTAAAGACTTACTTGCTGTCTGTGAATTAGAAATTCTCTTAAGAAATTGAATGAGAGTAGGATGTTGAGCAGTGTTTTTCAATGCTGACTCCAGTTTAGTAACAATCCAAACTGGCAGTTCCTTATCAGGTAGGGTGTTAATAAAAGACATCAGCTCTGCAGATAATTCCTGCCGTTCTTTAATCCATTTTATAGCGAGGTCAAGAGGAGAATCTTCCTTAGAATAATTTTCCAAATTTCTTGTTTTTTCAATTAACTCATCAAGTATCGCGGATGCGTCTGCGGTACTCATTCCTTTAGCCTCCTTAAATGCATTATTGCGAACAGCCTCACTGGGGCTTGACAAATCTCTGATGATTTTTTGAGCTTCTGGGCTGAGTCTCTTTGTAATACTTAAAATATCTGTCAGTTTCTCTCTTGAGAAATAAAAATAGGGTCTCAAATCTTCGCTTGAAAGAGGTGGCTCACTATTTAGCCACTGTAAAATCCATTGATCCCGAATCCACATATCAATTTCTGGGAATTTATCTTTCTTGCTGTTTGCTTCTGTTTCAGCAGATTTTACTGATTCCTCCATTTGTTTGAGTTGTTCTGGTTTCCCTTCCTGCATACTCTGCCAGGCTGATAGATTACGAAAAAACTGTGATCTAAAATATTCAAGTAACATCAATTTCGCAAGAATCCGGCGTTTTAAATCAATCTTTCTAGATTCAGCCATTTTGATTCTCATTATAAGAGTATTTAGGAATCTTTTGCACTGTCGAGGATTTCCATTCAAGTTTTCCCCAAGGACAGGACCAATACGCTGTGCGAAAGCTAGATCTTCACGAAGTTTATCAGATAAATTGCCAAATAATTCTGAGGCCTCTGCTGCCGAAAGAGTCCTTCCTTCCTTAATTGTTTTGGGATCGAGCGTCCATTCTATACATTTCTGAAATTTATCATCTTCTAATTTGTCCTGTATAAGTAATAGAGTGACGTAATTTTCAGTATCGGTAAGAGTCATCGATGGAATTCGCACTGGGTATTGAATTAATTTTTCTAGATAGTCTCGTCCGACATCTGTCCTATCTCCGGGTAATTCGGGAAATCTACTTCGCACAGCATATTTTACAAGCCGCTCATCTGCCCCGAGAATAAACGCGGTTTTGGGAACATAGAGAAAGAGCCTAATTGCCTCAAGTGTTTCTATGATGGTATTAGGCAGACATCTATCAAGATCATCAATGGTAACAATTACAGCCGAGAAACCAGATTTCACAATTAGTTCTCTAAATTCGTTTCTAAAAGAACGGATATTCCGGCTAATAGATTGTTTTGTCTCTTGTTGTAAAAGCTCTTCTGCCTTTTCTGCATCTACGTCTTCGAGTAATTTACCGGCTTGTTTAGCAAAACTCGGTAGGTCAGTCATAGCAAGAGCAATAGCTCCCATACCTCCTGTGGTAGCAGCAGTAACACCATATTGAATCGCTTTACTACCGAGCCGGAACCAGTTGACCTTTCTCAGTAACCGAAGCGCGATAGATTTCACTTCTTTTCTCTTTTCTGGTGGAGTCTTCTGAACCAGTTCGTCAACAATAGTTTCCATAAGCGCCGATTTCGCATCGTCATAGCTTTCAAACAGCCAGCCATTAAAATCTAAAATAAGGATATTTTCTTCCGATTCCAGCTCTTCCGTAATCATTTTGATAAGGCTTGATTTACCACTACCCCAATCACCGAAGATTCCGATAGTTGCTGGGAGAAGTGTATCATTTTTAACAATATCAAGAACAGCATCTTTCAGATGTTTTATTCCAAGCAAATCTATTGTTGTTTCATGATCTGGCCACACAAAAAACCCTCCTTTCTAATCGATTAATGATTCTTGTACCTACCTCACGAACAGCGGACGCTTAGATTACTCTCCTGCTAGGTGATTAGGAAATAATTCTTTTTAAATAAAAGAAAAGATCTTTTCTTTTACCTTCATACAGATTACGATATTAAATTTTAAAAATTATATGACATAAAATTCTTTTTTATTTTTTCTTTTTAAAGCACGAATATTAATTTAAATTATCTTCATTATATACCACACTTGTTTCAAAAAAACCTTCTTTTTGTAAAAAAGAACGTCACCTGTACCTGCCACATTTCTTAATAGTAATTGCCATGTGGTAATAAGCTAGCTTGATCAATTTCTTTCGTTATTTTGTTCCATTTAGCTATCCTTACATTTAGATTATTCCAATACGTTAGAATATCATAGCGCTTATAAATATTAATAAGTTTATTAACTGGTGAACTAATGCCGGCGGGAGATAATATAAGTGAAAACGTAGGACGAACAACTTTTGAGTATCCAATTAGTTGAGAAATATCTTTCAAACTTATTGACTTCAATTTACATTCTACAAATGCTAATACACATTTCTCTTTATATTTTATCACTCCGGTAATATCAACCTTAATTACATATGTCTCAAATTCTGGGAAATATATACTCAAATTTTTTCTTCTAATAAATTCACATAAATTAATCTTAGAAGTATTAAAAACTTCGATTTTGCTTTTAGGGTATATTCCTTTTAGATATTTGACTAACCAATTAACTACTTCTGGATACATTTCTTTTTCAGAACTATACATACCTAAACCTCTTTAAATAAGTTATCCTCTTCTTGTGTGCATCCTAATTCTAAACATATTTGCCAATAAGCGTTATAATGTTTTCCTCTTAATTCTGGTGGTAATTTTTCTGACATCTCTTCTGGATGAGGGACTCGTTGTTTTTTTATCCTCTTTTTAAGGGGTTTGCATAATGAAGGTTTTCTTTTTGGGAAATTTTTTCTATTTTCTTCTGCCAGATCCTTTAAGATCTCATCTTTGTGGATAATTCTAAAACCAATCCTTTCAAAATATTCAGCATAAACTTTTAATTGATGTTCTCTTGCCCAGGCACGTTTAGAGCCTTTATTATAATCCTTAAGACTTCCATTCCTAGTATTTGGGTGTCCCCAATCTATTGTATTTACAGGAATATATAAAGGTTGACTTTGAAGTAAATTACAAATCTGAATTGGTAATTTCCAATTATCATTTAGGATAGAAATATAGACTCGGTGCCTTCCAGCTTGGTCTCTACAGCCCGTCCCTATCGAACCTGTTACATCAGCAATACCTCTTATAAATTCTTTTTTGATATCTTCTGGTGATTTAAATAAAATATAAGGTATTTCCATTTCCCTAAAACTCCTTTTGCTCAATAAAAGACGGTCAATGTTTCTCCACAATATTCCATATCTATTCGATTCAATAATAATGCTCACTGAATTTTCATTAGTTACTTTCTTAGGGGTAATCTCCATCAATTCTCCAAGTCTATTGATGGTTTCATCTAAACTTAAAAGAATTTTATCTTTAGCTTGGAATGTTTTATTTATTCCTTTGGCTGTTAAGTTTTTAAAAGGATATTCTATAATTAATTGCCTTTTTCCACTAACTTCTCGTATTGTTCCCGTCCAACAATTAATCCTAATAAATAAGCCATATCTGGGTCTAAAAAGAAATTCATTATATCTCCTTTCACATCTTCTTAAAAATCATAATATATTCGTGAACTTTATTTACAACAAAAGAATAAGGGTAACCTAAAGGACGTAAATTATTATATTCTTTCTGTCTATCCCAAATAATTATATCTTTCAAAGAAAAATTTATTTCTTCCATCTTTTTAGCAAGATCAAAATGAAAAGGATAAAAATTAGAATTTTTTCTAATATCCATCACAATTACAATACAATATCTCCCGGGCTTTGTTACCTTATATACTTTACTAAAAACACTCTGTAATGATAATAAGAATTGGTTGTAATCACTTATATTCCCAAAATCTACACTAGAATTACTATAATTGCGAATGGCCTTACGGTCAGCAGATCTTTTTCTATTTAAAATATCCCAATAAGGGGGGGATGTTATAGTTAAATCAACAGAATTTGGAGAAAAGTATGTATCAATATTTTCTGCAGAATCATTAATAAGTTTATAATTGCTATTATTACTAAATATTGTCCTATAAACATTATCTAACCTGTTTTTTGCCATAGAGATATATTCTTTATTTATCTCGAACCCTATCCCTTTAAGGCCTTTGTTTTGTGCCGCAATCAAAGTACTTCCGCTACCCATAAAAGGATCTAAAACAACTTGCTCTTTAGAATTGGTAAAAATATCTATTAACTTTTCTGCCATCATAATAGGAAACATCGCTGGATGCCTAAGTGCCCATTCCTCTTTATTCTTTTGTATATCCTTCCATATACTAAAAGAGTATCGAAGCCATTCTTTACCGTTTAACTTGTTAATTCTTTCCGCCATTTATATTGCTCCTTTTATATATTATATACTTTTACAAAATATAGTGTTTCAAAAACAATTTTTTTATCAGATTCATCTTGATTAATACTTCTATACCGGCGATATGGTTTTTTAAAGATTTTCACTTCCCCACGACTTGACAAGATATCTACAATTTCATCTTCAGACATTAGCCCTTCATTATTATAACTCAGCATAATGAATTTTGTTTTAGCATTTTTTATAAGACTATTAAAAGCATTTAAAACTCCGCTTTTTTGGCTAAAAGCCGATTTTTGTTTTTCATAATCGCGCATTCCGGTCTTGCCATAAATTTTTGGTTTTTGTCCATTAAACCAGCCTTCAGCAATTAATTCTAATAAAAAATAATTAGAAGCGTATTGTCTAGCATTATAAGGTGGGTCTAAATATAAAATATCGGAATATATTCTTTTTATTAAAATATTGGCATCTTCTTTGAAGGCTCTATTATCTCTTTTACTTTCAGGAATAATCGGTACTTTTAATTCGATAGATTTAAAAGCTCTTGGATCCCAGTTCTTCAAATATGCAGCATAAGTACCTGAAATGTTAGCAACATAAGGTATGGCTTCAATCAATGAAGTTAATAGAAAATAAAATTCGTCCTCGCTTATAATATTATTTTCTTTCCACTCTTGAATTTTTGTTCTAATAGCATCAATTTTCATTCCATTTTCGTCAGAAAAGTACATTCGCGGTGAATCAAGTTTTTTTGTTCCACCAGGACAGTAATTATTATATATAAAACCTTTTATTGGATCTAAATTATTGAGATAATTTATAATTATATTTAAATATTTATTGGAATCACTACTAATATTCTTTATTATCTTTCGGAGACTATAGAAAGAAGGATAAGTATTATTTTTAATATAAGTATGAGCAAAAGAATAAGAAAATTCCAAAAAATCATTGGCATAAACAGTGTACCCTTTTTGTTTAAAAAACTTTGCAACTGCGGTTGTTCCTGAAAAGAGATCACAAAAAATAGAGCCGTGATTTATGCCCGTTTCAGTTACTCCCTCACTTAAAAAATCGAGTAATTTGGTCTTGCAACCATAATATCTCATATATATTTCCTCTTTTAAATCTTCCTTATAACACCTTTTATTTTACCAATTATTCTAACCTGCTTTTCATTGGGTTTAATAATTATTGGTTCCATAGTATCATTTTCGGGTTGTAGCCTTATTCTATTTTTTTCTTTATAGAATCTTTTTACCGTTGCTTCATCTTCAATAAGGGCAACTACTATATCGCCTTGATCAGCATCTTGTTGTTGAGAGGCTATTACATAATCTCCATTTAAGATGCCAGCATTAATCATACTATCACCCTTAACTCTCAAAGCAAAAATTCCGTCAGAATTTTTTACGATGGATTTATCAATAACGATATTTCCTTCTATATTTTCCTGGGCAAGAATTGGTCTACCTGCTGAGATCTCTCCGACTATAGGTATCTCGATTGCATTATTTTTATCATTTTCATTTGATGCAGTATGAACTAAAACTTCAATACCTCTTGCTTTATGCGCACGGCGAGTAATATAGCCTTTTCGCTCGAGTGCCTCAAGATGATCCTGAACAGCATTAGGAGATTTAAAAGAAAATTTCTCTTGAATCTCAGGAATAGATGGAGGATATCCATATTTTTCTTTATTTGATATTATAAACTTTAATATTTCACCTTGACGTTCTGTAAGTATTAAGTTTTTCATATA
>JGI24025J20009_10002412_pt1 | contig 13435 bp, 11 predicted proteins | sample Cruoilmetagenom3_FD_20009 | JGI IMG/M metagenome (IMG submission 20009)
CCGGGCTCTTTCAGTTAAAGAAAACCTTGAAGTAGAAAAGATAGACTTCACCCCACCCCTCTTTCCAGAGGTTGTCTGGATACTTCATTTACCGAGAGAAAAAGAAAAATTTCTTCATCAAAGCCTTTCCTTATCTTTTAAAGAATCCCCTGCCTTTCAAATTAATCCCTATCTTTCGGCAAGAAGAGCAGATGATAAGTTTTGGACTTTGAATCTCTGGTCATCTTTTGGACTTTCTACTCCTCGGGGGATTATTATTCCCAGAAAAAGCTCTCCAAAGGAGCAAAAAAATAAATTAGAAAACTTCCTGAATCTGGTCACGTGCCCTCTTTATCTTCAACCAAATAAAGGCACCGAAGGAAGAGATACCTTTAGAATAGATTCTGCTCAAAAAAAAGAAATTTTTTATCTACTAAAAAATCTTCTTTTAGAGGATGATGTGATAATCCGGGAAGAAAGAGGAAATCTCTTTTATTTTAAAGAAAAAGAGAGGGGTATACGAAAAGTTGCCTTTCGCATAAATGTAGTGTATAATGGTAAAGAATTTGTAGCCGACTCTGGATTTGCCGAAGTTTCTTTTGATGAGAGGTCTTTTATTACTTCTCCAGAAAGAGAAGGAGAAATTAAAGATATCAATGAAGTCTTAGCTAATCTATATTTTATTGAAGGAAGAAGAAAACATCATTTTATTCCTGATGCTTCCGAGATAAATAAGATAAAAGAAATAGCGGAGAATTCTCTTTTAATCTTAAACTCAGGATTGAATCAAAGTGATTTTTTAAAATTTGCGGGAGTAGATATCCTACTTGAAGTTAATGAGAAAGAAGAATTAGTAGTAATCCCTCTAGAGATAAATCCCAGACCAGCAGGATTAAATCATTCTGAAGAAATAAAGGGAATTTCTCAAGATAAACCGCGAAGAAAAATCACTTCTTCTCTTTTTGAACTACTACAAAATTAATCAGCATTAAGGAGATGAAAATGTTAAAGAAAATAGAATGTTTTCTTAACCCTTCCAGATTAGATAAGGTAAAAGATGAATTAGTGAAAATAGGAATAGATGGAATGAGTGTAAGTGAAGTAAAAGGATTCGGAAGACAGAGAGGTTATTTAGAGGGGGAAAAAATAATAAATAAAGCAGTTAAGTTTCTTCCTAAAATAAAAGTAGAGATAGTAGTAGATGAAGAAATAGTAGATAAGATAATTGATTTTATTAAAGAACTCTGCGCGGCGAAAACTATTGGAGCGGGAAAAATATTTGTCCTTCCTGTAGAAGATGCTGTTCGCATAAGGACAGCTGAAGTGGGTAAAAGTGCTATTTATTAGGAGATAGGCGATGGAGAAAAATTTTAGTTCCTGGGATATGGCTCTAACCCAGCTTGATGAAGTGGCTAAAGAAATTAATTTAGATCAAAATATCTATAATATTTTAAAAAAACCAAAAAGAACTCTCATTGTTTCCATTCCCATTCGTATGGATAACGGAAGAATAAAAGTTTTCACTGGTTTCAGAGTTCAGCATAATATAAATAGAGGACCGGCTAAAGGCGGCATCCGCTATCATCCCTCAGTTACTCTTGATGAAATGAAAGCTCTGGCAATGCTGATGACCTGGAAATGCGCAGTAACAGGAATCCCCTATGGGGGAGCTAAGGGGGGAATAATCTGCGATCCCAGGAAACTTTCTTTGGGAGAAATAGAAAAATTAACCAGGAGATATATCAGTGAAATTATTTCTATTATTGGGCCGGAAAAGGATATCCCCGCTCCTGATGTTAATACTAATCCTCGAATTATGGCCTGGATTATGGATACTTATAGTATGGACAAGGGTTATTCAGTTCCGGGAGTGGTCACAGGAAAACCTTTAAGTATCGGAGGATCCCTGGGAAGAAATACAGCTACTGCCAGGGGAATAATGTTTACGCTAATGAGTACCGTTAAAAAATTAAACCTTGATTTTTTTCAGCAAAGAATTGTTATTCAAGGTTTCGGAAATGTAGGAGGAAATCTTGCTCGACTTCTTCAAAAAGAAGGTTGTAAAATTATTGCAGTAAGTGATGTAGAAGGAGGAATTTATAATCCCCAGGGATTAGATTGCTTTAAGGTTAGTAAATTCTTAACGGAAACGGGTTCAGTTATAGGATTTAAAGATGCTGAACAAATTACTAATCAGGAACTTCTTTCTTTAAACTGCGATGTTTTAATACCTGCTGCTCTGGAAAATCAGATAACAGAAGAGAATGCGGGTAAAGTGAGGACAAAAGTAATTGTAGAGGCAGCTAATGGTCCCACTACTCCTGAAGCAGACAAAATTTTAAATGAAAAAGGGATATTTATTGTGCCTGATATTTTAGCTAATGCTGGGGGAGTTACTGTTTCTTATTTTGAGTGGGTTCAAGGACTACAATCATATTTTTGGACAGAAAGAGAAGTTAACCTTAAACTAAGAGATATTATGGGGAAAGCTTTTGAGAATGTGTGGAGAACCAGCCGGGAAAGAAAAGTTAGTATGCGCATGGCTGCTTATATATTAGCTGTTTCCAGAGTAGCCGAAGCTACTAAGATTAGAGGATTGTATCCTTAAATTCAATAAAATGATAAGGAGAAGAAAATGTCTGTAAAATGGGGAGTAATAGGAGCTTGCGGAATTGCACAAAGAAGAACTATTCCCGAAGGAATTATTCCTGCTAAAAATGCGGAGCTCATAGCAATAATGGATGTGAATAAAAATGCAGTTAAAGAAGTAGCTAAAAAATACGGAGTAAAATACTATACTGATGAGGGAAGCATTCTTAAAGATGATGAAATAGAAGTAGTTTACATTGCCACTCCTACTTATCTTCACCATCAACAAGTTCTAATGGCTGCAAAAATGGGGAAGCATATTCTATGCGAGAAACCAATGGCATTGAATTTAAGAGAAGCCCAGGAAATGATTAATATCTCTCAGAAAACTGGGGTAAAGTTAACCTTTGATTATATGATGAGATATCATATCTACCATCAAAAAGCAAAAGAGATGATAGATAAAGGGATATTAGGAGAGTTAGTAATGGGAAGAGCTCAACTCACTTGCTGGTATCCTCCTATTCCCAAAGCCTGGAGACAAATCCCTCATCTCGGAGGAGGAGGCTCTTTAATAGATATGGGTAGTCACTGCATAGATTTATTAGAAATGCTCATCGGGAAAGTAGTAGAAGTAAGCTGTTTTACAGAATCTTTAGTACAGAAATATCCTGTGGAGGATGCAGCCATAGGTGTATTGAAATTTGAGAATGGAGCATTAGGAGTTATAGATAATTTCTTTAATGTTCCCGATGCCTCTTCGGAGAATAGATTAGAATTATATGGGAGCAAGGGAAGCCTTCTATCTTACGGCACTATCGGACAAAGCTCCACCGGGAAGATGGTTGCTAAAATAGAGGAAGAAAAAAAATATCAAGCTGAACAAAAAAGAGAGGAATTAAAAGAAGAAGAAATTGTTTTGGAACCAGTAAATATCTATCAGGCAGAAATAGAAGATTTTAGTAGATGCATCCTTGAAGACAAGAAACCTTCTTTTACTCCCGAGGAGGGACTTCACAATCTCAAGATTATCTTAGCCTGTTATGAATCAGCAAAGAAAGGCACCGCCGTTCATATATGATAAATTATGCTAAATTTTTATCTTTTTATCATAATAGGAGGTTAGAAGATGCAATTAACTGTTGCCTGTATCCAGTTTAAGACCGTGCCAGGCAAGAAAGAAGAAAATCTCAATAAAATGGCAAGTTTACTCAAAGATGCGGTAGAACAAAAAACAAAATTTGTAGTCTTCCCAGAAATAGCTATCCAGGGTATTCTACCCAGCTATGATGAAGACAAATTAGCTGAACAGATACCAGGTCCTTCTACTCTCATCCTGAAAGACCTCGCTAAAGAAAACAATGTTTATATTGCTGCTGGAATTGTTGAACGATCACAGGATTCCTCTCTTTTATATAATTCTAGCGTCTTAATAAGCCCGCAAGGAGAAATAATGGGTGTTTACAGAAAAGTCCATCTCTGGAATAAAGAAAAAGAATGGGCAACACCAGGGACAACATATCCTGTATTTAATACTGAATATGGCAAAGTGGGAATGTGGATTTGCTACGATACACGTTTTCCAGAAGTAGCCCGTAGTTATGCTTTGCAAGGAGCGGCGATTGTATTAGTACCTATAGCCTGGTTGGATAAACACATAGAAGATTGGATATTCTGTGCCCGAGCTCGGTCAATGGATAATGCTATCTTTGTCTGTGGAGCAGACCATATTCATTCCTCGAAATATCACAATTCGTGTGGAATAAGTATTATAACAGATCCTTATGGTAATATTTTAGCAAAAGGCATAAAATATAAAGAGGGTATTATTACTGCTACTCTGCACTTAGATCAAGTGAAAAAGAGGAGACAGCTTATTCCTTTATTAAAAGATCGCAAACCAGAAACCTACTCTTTGTTAGCCTGACTTCCGCATTTCTAAGAAAAAAACTCTTATTTATGGGAGTTTGCGAGTTCGTTCAGTCACTATATTTTTAGTGTGCCATGTTTTTATTGGTTTCACAACCATAGAAGTAATGCCAAGATTCTTATAGATTTCAAGATGTTTAGGTTCTGGATTGAGTCCACGACGAATCTTTAAAATCTCATTACTGGTTGTAGGTAAGATTACTGTTGCAACCTGATGAGTTTTTAATCTATTCTTGATTGTTCCTCTTTTATCTCTTGAATAACCGAACTTTGCCTTAGGATTAGAGAGGCATTTTCCTTCAAAATAGGTGGAGGTTAGATCATAAAAATATATGGTATCATCAAATAAAGGATCTAAATTGCTCGAGCACACAAAAACCCCTTAATTTCTCTGTTTAGTTGTGGAAGTTGGGCTGGTCTCATTATGTCGAGTATTGCAAACTTTTGGCAAAACTAACCAGCTGGTTGCAAGATTCGTGCGAAACGGGGCTTACTCGGTAGGTTGAGTTAAAATTGTAAATGATTCCACTCGTCTTGTTCGAAGGTTAAAACAACTTTGCATTCGTCTTTTACGTACATTCTCTCCTTTTAAATTAAAGACTACCAATTCTTCAGATATATCTTTACTCTTAGACTCTTTGATAACATTTCCCTCGGGATCTATAATCATACATCCACCGGCATGATTAGCTTTAACATTTTCACTTTCTATTGCTTTTCCCACAGCATTACAAAGTGCTACATAGCAACCATTATCATAGGCCCGCGCACGATGTATCTTTTTCCACTCTTCTTTATTTCGCTCTACGATAGATCGTCTTTTCTTAAGGTCCAAAGGCCAATCCCCAAATCGGGCCGCATGAGGACAGAGTAGTAATTCAGCTCCTTGAACTGCTAAACACCGCGAAACTTCAGGGAGAAGGTTATCATAACAGATAATAATTCCAATTTTAACTTCACCGGTGTTAAAAATCGGTATCCGAGTTCCGTGTCTAAAGTAAAAATATTCATCTCCAGAGAGATGAATCTTTCGCTGTTTACCCAAAAATCCTTGAGGACCAACCATAAACTGAGTATTGTAATGAATCCCGTTTTCTTCCTCTGCTATACCGGCTACAATATAAATATTAAAATCTTGCGCTAATTTCATCAATGCTTGGCAACTGTTTCCATCCGGTATTGACTCAGCCTCGCTTATCATCAGGGGATGGCCAGCATGCCCTGTAATATTGAGCTCAGGGAAAGAGACTAAATTTACACCCTTTTTCTTTGCTTTTTTAACCCATTCAATAGTAGCCTTGAGATTTTTATCCTTTTCTCCTACAAGGCTGTTACATTGAACTAAACCTATAATCAAATTTTCCAACCTTATCCTCCCTACAATACTCCAAACCATTTTCTAATGAAAGGCCAGGCACCTTGCTTATAGTAGCGATGACCACCTTTCCCCACAAAAAGTTCACAACGCTCAGGGACACCAGCTACTTCATAAATATGTCTTAATTTATCAAAGGCATAGCGTACACCTTTGAGAGGAAAAATAGGGTCATCTTTTCCAGCAATAGCACAAAAAGGCCGCGGAGCAATTAAACCGGCTATATCGAACATTTCTCCTAGCTCAAGGATACCGGGAATATAGTTACACTCGCAATGATGAATTGTGCCAATACTATCCTCAAATGTGCAGAAGTAGCAACTGGGAACAGCTACTGTAATTCGTTCATCACAAGCGGAAGCAAAAAGTGAAATTGTTCCTCCCCCAGAATTTCCCGTAATAGCTACACGCTTTTTATCTACATTTAAATAAGTTAGTGCCCAGTCAATTAACCGAGAAATATCCCAAACTCGCTCACCAATAGGAGTTCGCCCTACAAGTAAATTATGCATAAGTTCAGCGCGACAGGAGCTAGCCTTTCCTCTATTATACTCAGACTCAAATTTTGTTTCCCCAAAAGCTCGCGCTGTAGGAGCAATAACAATATAGCCTTCCTTTACGGCCTGAACAGCGATATCTCGCTCACCTTCCACAATACTTTTCTCCTCATGTTCGTTATGAGCTATCCCTACATAAAGATCAGGATGATTATGACCATGAGGAGTAAGGACTAAAGGCAAATATTTAGATTTATTCCTGGGGAGAAGAAGCCAGAATGGTAAAGGCACAGTAGGTTCTACCATAAGATACCATTTTTCTCTAATATAATCTCCTAAATCTTCTGAACTAACCTGTTTAGCTGTAGGCTGATAGTAGCTAAGATTAGCTTGCATCCTTGATATACCTAATGCTTCCAGTAGGCGCGGTCGGAAAGAGATTTTCCATTCTTTAAATTCATCAAAAGATTTTGCGGAAAATTCAAACTGACGAGATGCTGATTTGTAAAGAGTTTTAATATGCTCTTGATAATTAAACGCATCCATCTTCTAAACCTCCACTGCTTTCATTAAATTTTTAATAAGTTCATTCTTTTTGTCTTTAAACCCGAGAGCGTAATCTTCAAATTCTTTTAAGGTAACTGGCTTCATTCCTTTAATTTGCGAAAGATAAGCCGCTCCCACTAAAGCTGTAGAAGTTGCTCCAATTTTCTCATCACAAAAAGGTTGAACATTATTTAAGATACAATTGCACATATTTTTAATTTCTCCAGCAAAGCTACTCATTCCCGGTCTATAGTTTATGGTCTTATTTATATTTATCTTACGCACATTACCCCAGGGATCTTCAATTCTTAGAATAGTTTCTCCTTCTACTTTCTCAAAGCTTATACTTCCGTTACTTCCGATAATAACTGTATCCTGAGAATCTCTTTCTGACCAGGAACCCTCAATATGAGCAGTAACCCAGGCTTTTGCATCTAATGGCTCGTATTCTATAATAATATGAGCATCATCTTCTACTTTCACATCCTGATAGTAGCCTTCTAAAATCCTCTTCTTCATTCTAATAGTTAAACCATAGGGTTTTACTGTCTTTACTCGCAAGGGTTTTCTTTCAAAACCAGCTAAATACCAGGAAGTAGTTATGGCATGAACCCCATTATCAAGTAAAGCTCCTCCTCCAGAAACTTCAGGATTCCAGAACCATCCTCTCCACTCTGGACCCCCATGAGCAGCGGCTAAGAAAATTAAAAGCACTTCTCCGATAGCTCCTGCATCAATAAATTTTTTTGCTGTATACCAGGAAGGATCATAAATCCAGTTCTCATTATGTTGATAAAATTTCCCTGTCTCTTCCACTGCTTTTACTACTTTTAGACAATCTAAATAAGAGACAGCCATTGGCTTTTCACACATTACATTAATCCCCTTCTTAAGAGCCTGAATAGATAAATCCGCATGAGCATTTGGAGGAGTGCAAATATCTACAAGGTCCAATTTCTCTTTAGCTAACATTTCTTCAGCACTCTCATATAACTTAACCTGATCTAAATCATCTTTCCATCTTCTGGCTTCTCCTACCCTTCCTTTCTTCTCTTCTTCTTCACTTTTGCTGGTAAATGCTACCTTAAGCGATCGCTCAGCATTTAAAAGGGAATCTTTACTAACATCCTGCATAGCTACAATCTGAACTCCGGGAACTTGAAGGTAGCCAGGTAAATGTGCTCCTCTAAATATCCCTCCTGTTCCCAAAATTCCTACTTTTATTCTTTTCACTTCCTCCTCCTTCCATGCTAGTTATTCTGATTTATCTTGTTAATCTATTTTGGCGGCAGCGAGGCTTGAGAGCCTGCGAATCCTGCACAGTCTAATAGGCGGGAGACAAGCTCCCGCACTACTGTAGCGTCGAGGTTTATCCTCCACTCGGTAGCCGCAGGCTTTAGCCTGCGTTCATTTACGCAACCTAAAGGTTGCGCCTACCAAGAACTATTTTGGCGCGCCTGGCAGGATTTGAACCTGCGACCTTCGGCTCCGGAGGCCGACGTTCTATCCACTGAACTACAGGCGCCTAAATCCCTTAAATTTTTACTGGATAATTGTTTCAAAACAAAGAAATTTAAAACCTTCCTCTCTCAGAGCTCTATGAGCCTGGTGAAAAACCCCAATATTCCTGCGGTCCGATTTATCGGATCTCTCAATGTAGCGGTTTGATTTATCAAACTTGTTAATAAAACGTGTCTCATAAATGAAACCTCTACAAAAAACTACTTTATCACCAATCTCCTATAATAATTAAAAAACGATTATTGTCAATGGTTCGTGTTAAACCGTCCTTGCATTTCTCATATTTTAAATTATATTAATCTTACTTATGAAAATAAAAAGAAAAATAGATCTTGGATTAATAATAATATTAAGCTCATTTTTAATAGGAATTTTGTTTAAAATGCCTATTATAATGATTCTCAAGAATTTCCTTTTAGCTACTATTGATCCTTCTACCCTTAAATTAGTAGCAATTATTTTACTTATCCTTACATTAGGTAATCTCTTGAACGAAGGAGAGAACTTAAAAAATATTAACCATTCTTTGGAAACTCTTATAAATGATCGCCGTATAACATTGGTTATCCCCTCTGTATTAATGGGACTTCTTCCGGTAGTTGCAGGAGCAATGCTCTCAGCTCCTATAGTAGAAGAATCCGGTAATAAAATGAAATTATCTGCAGAATACAAAACTTTCTTAAATTACTGGTTTCGCCATATNTGGGAGTANACCTGGCCACTTTATCCAGGACTTATTTTAGCTGCNGTTATTTTNAATATTCCCCTCCCAAAAATTATACTCNCTCAAATACCTTTAACCCTGGCAGCTATTCTTTCCGGAATTATTTTTGGATTAAGGAAAATCCCCTTTAAACCATCTCATAAAAAAGAAAAAACTTTCAAAGAAATCTATAGACTCTTGTTTTATAGCTGGCCTATTTTGAGCATTGTTGTTCTTGTATTAATATTCAAATTAGACATGGTTTTATCTTTATCACTAATTGTATTTTTTACCTTTATAACAACCAAAATAAAAAGAAATAAAGTAACCTTTATTCTTAGAAAAATTTTATTATCCTGGAAGATAATCCTCCTTGTTGTCTCAGTAATGATATTCAAAAGAATTCTTGAAAATTCTGGTATTCTTTTAATAATTCCCCAAATTTTAAACAAAATGGGAATTTCACTTCTTCTCGTTCTATTCTTTGTTCCCTTTCTTATTGGATTACTCATGGGAGCCACTCAGGCATTTGTAGGAATTACTTTCCCTATACTTTTACCTTTTATCGGAATAGATAACCCTAATCTCAGTTATATAATGCTCGCTTACGCTGGTGGATTTGCCGGAGTTCTTCTTTCTCCTGTGCATTTATGTCTTATTGTTACCAGGGATTATTTTAAATCAAATCTTATTAAAGTTTATAAATTGCTTTTGCCTCCAATTATTTTTGTTGCTTCAGTAGCTTTTTTAATTGTATTTATTTATAACCTTCTATAGTTTTCTACCAAACACTTACTGCACTATAACAGTGAACTTTTTGTGAAGGAACTTCTATGACTATATATTCTCCCTTACGCTCACAGTTAAGAACCTCTTCTTTCTTAAATTCTGGAGATAAGAGCATAGCTTTGTTCCCTTTACATCGTATCTTTATCTTCATTATTGAAGAACCACCAGGAAGATTTGCGGGATCAGGAAAGATAAGTGGCGAAGCTACCGGAATTTTTTTGTGATTGTCAGATAAAGTTCCCGCTACATTAACTAAATGCACTGCTATTCCTTCTTTTACTTTGAAGGCACTTACCAATATCCCATCAGGAACTCCCTCTGTAATCAAAAGAGGATTTCCCCCTAACAAATTTTTTACACATCCAATCATTAAAGTTGCCAAATCTTCATCGCGGTCATAATTAACAATGTAATGGTCAACAAGATTAGGATTTTCTGGATCTGGCCGATAAATTAATGGACTGGCAATATAGTTTATTGTTCCCGGCTTACCGGCAAAAGTAATTACTTCACCTTTTCCATAGCGATGATAAATTAAAGCAGGATGCTCTGTTTCTTTAAACCTCATCCAAACTCTGGTATCCTCTCGTTCTTTAAGCAACACTACAGATTCTCTTCCATTTATAGCTTTGGGGACAAAGTTAGGAGCTTTTCCTATAAGTTCCCAGATTAAGGGCTCTGTTTTTGTCTGAATATAATCAGCTCCGATAATATCTGAGAGCGGATACACTTTATACAAAGAGCCTTCCTTATTATAAAGACCAGACTCATTTACTAATATTAGTTTTCCACCCTTTTTTACAAATTCTTTTATTGCCTGAATTTGAGCCTTACTTAAAAGAGCAGTATTGGGTAGAATAATTAGTTTTAGGCGATTAAAATAACGTTTTTCTTCTAAATCAGGATCAATTATTGTATCAAAGAGGATATTAGCACGCATTAAAGTTTCACACCAACCTGCCCATTCTTGAACATAATAGCGATCATCCATTCCTTTATAAAGAGTGCGCGTTTGAGAAGAGAATAAAATACCAACTTCAGAAATTGGTTCTGGGTTCTCGTAAATTTTTGGATGAGTACTCTCAAAGGAAAATACAGGTTGCATCATTTCTGTCTCTTCTTTTAAAGAGAGCTCATTGCGAGTTCCCCAGTAGTTCTGCCCCCAACTTTTAGTTAATGCCCAATCCAATAAATTCTCTTCTTTGTTATGAGGATAAAATAAACACATTGGAGGTACACCCTGTCGATAAGATAAGGCACTGCGATGTTTAGCTTCAGCTCCCACACGCATCCAACAGTGTCCTTGGGCCTCTACTGAGCAAACTTCAGTAAAGATAGTAGAGCATATCTCCAGATTATTTTCAACTCCTCCACCAAGCCCCTGTATAGCCCAGGTGCTTGTATCTGAACTTGAATATAAAGGACGACATAACTCAAGACCTAATCTTCTAAAATGAGCAGTAATCCTTCGGTGATGTTCGGCTGTTGATCTTGTTCTCCATAAAATCCAGGCACGATAAGCAGGATTATTCATATTGCCGTAAAAGTTTTTATCATCAAGACCATTGGGAGGCATTTCATAACCAGTATCAGAAGCAAATTTTTCACGACAATAAGGACAGCCGCATCCATACCCTACAGGCCAAAACTGAATATCATCAGTCATGATACCATCCACACCACAAGCATAAATTTTTTCTAAATGTTCAAAATAAAGCTTTTGATAAAGAGAATTATTAAAGCAAAGAGCCCAGCCGCGGTAATTAGTACGTGAAAATTGTCCAGTCCTGGGATCAATTTGTCTCATTTGTGAAAGCCATATCCCTTTATACTGAAGATCACCATTTTTTATACCTTTCATAAAACCAGGATGGCGTTCTAACTCTACCTTGCCTGAAGAGATATTTCCACGAACAAACTTTGTCCATTCCCACTCTTTTTCTCCCTGGGGATTATGGGTTAAAATAGCACTATGATGCTCTATTACTTTAATACCATAATTATGACAACTTTCTACAATTTTTTTAAGCATCTCTAAAAGCCTGGGCCACTCATCTACAAAGCTCCAGCGGAAGTGAAATCCACCAAAAGTAATTACTGCATTCACTCCCGCGGCATTTAAAGCGCGTGCTTTCTCTTCAAAATCTCTATCTGAATACTCAAATAACTCTTTATCCCCGATCCAATAACTTGCCCAACGCGCATTCCAAACCCATTGTAATTCTTTAGGTAAAGTATTAATCATCTTTTCCCCTTTTTGATATATCTTTTATGTCTTCAGATAACTTCAAAGCCTTCTATTTACTGTATAGATAATTATCTTCATTAATAATAAAAATTTGATTCTAAAATTTAACTTTTATCATTTAATCTAAGAGTCTTTTTTCTCCTGTTATTTTCTGAATACCACTAATATCCTGAGTTGATTCAAGACAGCCAAGGTATCTACCAGCTTCATTTCTCAGAGCGAAATATTGTATCAAAATTTTATGTTTTTCTTTATTTTCACCGATAGGGAGGTCAATCCAAAAAATAGCTTTTTCCCGCTTTCCCTCTTTCATTTCTTTTAAGATTTGTTCAACCTTATTGAGACTCTTTTTCGGATGACAATTGCGAACATCTCTTCCAACTACTCCAACAGGCCTTTTAAATATCCTTGTCTCATGTTTATTCCAGCATATAACTTTATCATTCTCATCAATAACTGAAAACTGGACAGGGATTGTTTCTAATAAAGAATCCAATACACCATCAGACATTTTTCCAATCATTCTTACACTCCTTTAATATTTGGGGATAATGTCAAAAATAATTTTTTCTTTTTGTAATTGGTAGTCGCGAGGCTCAGAGCCTGTGGCTACCATAAAACTTTTGACATTACCTATTTTACCTGTAACTTAATGAAATGTCCAGTTTTTGGGGTCCACTATAGTATATGTATGTCCTCTTTGGCCAGATATTTCCTGTCTTACAAAACCGGAAATACCCTTGCAAAAATGTAAAAAATCAGGAGATTGTCGCCACCTTTGATTAGTTGACATAATAATAAAGAGTAGTAGTTTATGAGTATGGAGGTGCAATATGAACAATACAGAAAAACTAAGAACTAAGATGGAATTTAAAAGTTTAACTCATAGTACTAAGATACCTGTATTAGGACTTGGAACATGGAGTATGGGCGGAGGAATGATAAGCGATACTACCTATGATAATGAAAATATCTATGCAATTAAAACCGCAATAGAGCTTGGAATAACTCATATTGATACTGCTGAAATGTACGGGCACGGACATGCAGAAGAGTTAGTCGGAGAAGCAATTAAAGATTTCAATAGAGAAACCCTTTTCATTACTACTAAAGTTTCGCCAGAGAATTTAAGGTATAATGATGTTATTGCTTCTGCAAAAGAAAGTCTTAAAAGATTAAAAACCGAGTATATTGATTTATATTTAATTCATGTACCCAATCCTAAAATTCCTATACAAGAAACAATGAAAGCATTGAAT
>JGI24025J20009_10002415_pt1 | contig 13417 bp, 12 predicted proteins | sample Cruoilmetagenom3_FD_20009 | JGI IMG/M metagenome (IMG submission 20009)
CCCGGATCAGAAAGGCGAACAAAGATGCGCGTCCCGACCGTCGGTTGGGCGCACATGCCTTGCGGCAAACATGAAAACAAAGCCGCGAAAAGCCTGATCNGGGTGTGACCACCTCGCATGCCCCACGCCAGGAGCTCTGCAAACCATGTCNACGAGGNGAACCGCCCCAAGCCAAAGCCNGCCCCAATCCGGTCGAATACCCCGTTAANAACCAAGTGCGCATGATTATCTTCCTTGTTTTTGGACAGGCCATTCAGGCTATCACTTGGACAGACGTATGTAAAAGGCTGCTTCCCGCCCACGCTTGGTGATTTACATTATGGTCAGACCATATATACAGGCACATATACAGGTACGCAGCCGCGGGACCAGAGACACGGCGGCCCGCACAGGCATGGGGGAAAAATATGTTGATGGAAATGTGCGTCTACAAATGTCTGCCTGGTCGTTTGCCAGCATTGCTGGACCGGTTTTGTAACGCGACGCTTGATCTGTTCGAAAAGCACGGGTTCAGGCCGATCGGCTTTTTCACGACGAAGATAGGCGTGTCGGCGCAGGAGCTGCACTATTTCCTGAACTGGAATTCGCTTGAGGAACGAGACCGGTGCTGGGACGCGTTTCATGCCGATCCGGAATGGATCGCGGCGCGCACAGCAAGTGAGNAGGATGGCTGGATCGTCAGCAATGCCAGCAACCAGATACTGACGCCGACGGATTTCTCGCCGATGCGGTGAAAACNAGCCACGCGACAGGCATGTNGNGGGGNTCGATCAANAGACGTGGATGGGTCATGACGTGCTCGNGCAGTTTTCTCTGAGGATGGGCGCCGGAGCAGCACGTAGGGGAGGAAATATGAGCGGTCTAATAGGATTGGCCAATAGGCTGTTGCGACCTTTGGAAACGCTTGCAGCGATCTTAGCAGGTGTTTCTTTGGTGGCAGCCATGTGTCTGGTCGCGACGGATGCCCTGATGCGTTATGCCCTGAACAATCCGCTGACCTTTCAGTTTAACTTTACCGAAAATTACCTGCTAGTCGCGATCATCTGTCTGGCGCTGCCTTGGGGCTTTCGGACNGGAGGTTTTATTCGAATCTCAGGATTNNTTGCTGTGCTGCCCCCGTTGGTGGGCAGTCTGCTCATCCGCTCAGGATTGCTTACCAGCGCGGGCTATTGTGCGGTGCTGGCCTACCTTGCCGGTGAAAAATGCCTGCGCGCATTTCTACAGGGAGAGGTGATGCTGGGGGTCGTCGACTGGCCCGTCTACCTGTCCTGGCTGTGGATCCCGATCGGGGTAGGACTTCTCTCACTCCGGCTGCTGATAACGGCGCTCGGACCGTTGAGCGAGCTTGATACGGTGCATGCACCGGCCGAAGAACTGTGAGGTTCCCGAAATGTCTTTCTTTCTAGGCGTTGGCATTCTTCTCGTTCTGATCGTCATCGGCGTGCCGGTCGGATTTGCGTTGGGCCTTGCCGGTATCGCAAGTATGTTCATGATCGTGCCGTTGACGCCGATTATAGCGCTGATGACGAATGTCGTCATGGAAACCGTCTCAAGCTATGTGCTGATAACGATTCCCATGTTCATTCTCATGGCGGAATTTTTGAGCGCCGGAGGTATCTCTCGCGATCTGCTGCTGAGCTGCAACCGGCTGCTCCGGAAAATTCGGGGCGGCATGGGCATGGCCTGCGTTCTTGCCGGGGCCGTGCTTGCCTCTGCTTCGGGAAGCAGCACGGCCTCCGCAGCGACAATTACGCGCGCAGCGTTCCCGGTGATGAAGCGCATTGGCTATGACGAGGGCTTTTCCCTGGGCATTATCGCAATTTCCGGAACCCTCGCGATCCTGATCCCACCGTCTATTGCGTTCATTCTATATGGCCTCATGACCGAGACCTCGATCGGCAAGCTGTTCCTCGCAGGCATCATCCCCGGGGTGCTGACCGCCTTGGGCTATATCCTGACGATCTCGCTGGCGATCCGGCTTAAGCCCGAATGGGGCCCGTCGCAATCGGAGAGCGACGCGATGATGGCAGAGAGCGGAGAGGGCCACCGCGTCTGGCCCATCGGGTTGCTGATCTTCCTGATCCTTGCAGGGCTTTATTCGGGCGTGGCTACGCCCACCGAGATTTCGGCTCTCGGCGCGCTGGGTGCGCTGGTGATTTCGACAGCGAGCGGTCGCATGACCCCCCGTCAGTTCACCACCGCCGTCGGAAACACCATCCGCACCACCGCGATGATCGTGACAATCATCTTCAGTGCGCATCTCTTTGGGTATTTCATCTCTTTCACGCGGGTGACAACCGAGCTTCTCAACTGGGTCGCGGTCAGTGGCGTTTCCGAGGTTCTGGTGATGCTTCTGATTGTGGGTATTTATTTGCTTCTGGGCATGGTGATGGACCAGGCGGCGATCATTATCCTGACGGCTCCGATCACGACACCGCTGATTGTGGGGCTGGGCTATGATCCGATCTGGTGGGGTGTCATCATTGTGAAAACCGCTGAGATCGGATTGGTATCGCCGCCGATGGGGCTCAATGTCTTTGTGGCGAGTGCTGCGGCAAAAGCCGAGATACGGGAAGGCTTTAAGGGCGTTTTGCCCTTCATCGCGACCGAGCTGACCATCCTTGCGATGTTGTTGGCCTTTCCACAGCTGTCACTCGCGCTGACAGGCTGAAGATGGGGCAAGTTTCTTCTCTATGCGGGAAGGAAGCATAAGAATTATATGGACGGACCAAAAAGACTTTGGCATTCTGTTAGGGCATCTGCCTTAGGGACAGCGGTTCAAATCAGGTGCGGATGACGGGACGACAATCGTCGATCTGCGGAACGAAAACTGAGCGAGGCGCTAAATTGAGAGCGCGCAAAAAATATTTCGGGAGGAACGATACAATGAACAGAACAAGGCTAGCAACCGTATTCACCATGGCTCTGACGTCGAGCTTCGGCTTTCAGGCGAGTGCCGAGACACTGTCTTTCGCACATGGCTTCAGTCAGGCCCACTACTGGACGCACCAGATCATCGAACCATGGATGGAGTGCGTTAAGGAGGGATCAAACAACGAGGTGGAATTCGACTATTTTCCCGGCGGGCAGATCGTCAAATACGCCGACTCGCTTGATGCGATGAACAACGGGCTGACGCAAATTTCGACGATTTCAGTAGGCTATGTGTCGAGTCAGATGCCATTAAACGGAGTCTCGATGCTGCCGGACATGGGCGCCACTTCGTCCGAGATGACGACCGCATACCGCAAGATGCTTGACGATGGATCACCGCTGGTGGATGAATTTTCCAAGAACCGTGTGCATACACTGATCATCAATATGCTGCCAGCATATCAGCTGATCACGCTGGACGGATCAATCTCCAGTCTCGACGATCTTGGCGGCAAGGTGATTCGCTCTTCGGGCGGCGCGCTGACCCTGACGCTGAATGCTCTGGGTGTCGCACCGGCGGAAATGCCGTCTTCAGAGCTCTATGTTGCTTTGCAACGTGGTGCGGTTGACGGTGCACTGTCGGCTATTTCGAGCATCAAGCCGTACAATCTTCAGGAGCTTATCAAAGGGGTCAGCACGAATGGTGTCTTCGGTTCCTTCTCGACGCTTCTTTCGATGGATCTGGCCACCTACGAGGGTCTGTCGCCCGAATTGCAGACCACGTTCGACGATTGCGGCCTTCAGGTTGAGCGCAACGTCGCGCAATTTCTCGACAAGGAGAACGAGGTTCTGAAGACCGAGCTGGCCGATTTGGGCATCGAGGTTTATGAGTTCCCGCCCGAGATGAGCGAAGCCATGGTGGAAATGCTGAAGCCGGTGGCCGACGAGTATATCGAACGGACCTCTGCGCAGGGTGTCCCCTCGCAGGAAGTTTATGACGCCTACCGCGCGGCGCTGGGCAACTAAGACACGGTTAGGAAGCGCATCACCACGCGCAGAATCAAAAAGGGCCGCACGACTGTTGCGGCCCTTTTTTATTTCAGCGGAAGCTTTCGTGCAGCTCCAGGACCTTTTGGGCCTGTATCAGGTGCGGAATGTCCAGCATCTTGCCATCCAGCCCGACAGTTCCGGCATTCCCGGCGGCTTCAAAGGCGGCAAGGATGCGCTGGGCCTCGTTCACTTCATCCAAGGACGGCATGAATGCCTCGTTGATGATGTCCACCTGGGCCGGATGGATGGCGAAGCGACCGTTAAAGCCTTCGCGACGTGCTTCTTTGCAGCTGGCCATCAGTCCCGCATCGTCACGGAAGTCAACATAGAGCGTTTCAATGGCGCGAACACCGGCGGATTTGGCAGCCAGCAGGCATTGGCTGCGGACCATGCGGTAGGTAAAGGCCCATTGTCCGTCGGGCGAGACATTCGTTGCCGCGCCGATCGCACTGCTCAGGTCCTCGGCCCCCCAGGTCAAACCCCAGAGCCGCGGCAGGACCGCGTTGCGATACTCACCAAGTGCGAAGGGGGCTGCGGCAGTTTCGGTGGCCACGGCCAGAATACCTATGTTTGCGTCAGCAATCCCGGACTTGGCCGCGAGGGCCGAGATGAAGTTGGAGGCGGTCGCCACGTCAGCGGGCCCTTCGCATTTTGGCAGCAGAATGCCCGTCAGCGACGGGGTGACCACGGCGCAGAGATCTTCGATTGCATAGGGCGTGGTCAGCGGATTGATCCTGACCCAGAGCTCTCCGGAATAGCCCGGCGCCGGTGCCGACAACAGTTCGGCGATGCTCTGCCGGGCGTGTTCCTTGCGATCTGGCGCAACAGAGTCTTCCAGGTCCAGCACAAGCGCATCCGCAGTGCCCTGCAAGCCGCGAGAAATCTTCTTTTCACTGTCGGCCGGAACGAATAACAGCGATCTTATTGGTTTAGAAGAATTTTCCGGATTTTTTCCCGCTTTGACCTGCTTGGAAATTACAGACATTCTTTCTTCTCCTTGCTTTCAATCTGCCGACCTGAGGTGATCGCAGATAAACTGATTTGCGTAAGCGACTTTACATCCTCTACCAGCAGATGCAAGAAATGGTCTGTCCAAATATATTTTTCGAGCGAGTCGAAGGTGCGACACCAAAAGCAGGTGGATCTGACTCGACTGAATGGAAAGGGAGGGAAATTTATGCAGTTGGTTACACCCCAAGAGCTTCCTGAGTCAGGGGCTCTAATGAAGCGGCCTCTTGAGGGGATCACGGTTATCGACCTTGGCCAGATCTACAACGGTCCCTATGCCACCTTCCTGATGGCGATGGCCGGAGCCAAAGTGATCAAGGTCGAGCCTCCCTCGGGCGAGAAGATGCGTCGGCGCGGGACGGTTGGCGGTGCGATGCTGCCCTTTGCGATGCTGAACTCGAACAAGGAATTCGTCACGCTAAACCTGAAATCGGCAGAGGGCGTCGAGCTTCTTGTGAACATGGTAAAGAAAGCCGATATCGTTCTGGAGAACTTTGCGCCAGGTACGATGGATCGCCTCGGAGTGGGCTATGAGGCGCTGAAGCAAATCAATCCGAAGCTGATCTATGCCGCAGGTACCGGCTATGGCTCTACGGGTCCGAACCGAGACCTGCTGGCGATGGATCTGACCATTCAGGCGATGTCCGGCGTCATGGCATCCACGGGTTTTCCCGACCGGCCACCGGTCAAGGCGGGGCCTGCGCTTTGCGACTTCTTCGGGGGTATCCACCTTTACGGTGCGGTCATGACCGCATTGGTCCGGCGCGAACGGACGGGTGAGGGATCGCTGGTCGAGGTTTCGATGATCGAATCGGTCTATCCATCGCTGAGTTCGACGCTGGGCCTGTATCATGGCACAGGTGGACAGAATCCGCCCCGCACCGGCAACCGCCACGGAGGCATGGCTGAAGCACCTTACAATGTCTACGGCTGCTCGGACGGCTGGGTGGCGTTGATCTGTGTCAGCGACAAGCACTGGGAATCGCTGCTGGACGCTATGGGCCGTCGCGACATGCTGACAGATCCGAAGTTCGTCGACCTTCAGGCGCGGGTCACGAATATCGACGAGTTGGATCAAATCATAAACGCCTGGACGTCCACTATGGAGAAGGACGAGCTTGTCGCGCTGCTATCGGCCAAGCGCATTCCCTGCGCACCGGTGCGCGAGATCGACGAGGTCGTCAACGACCCGCACATGCATGCCCGCGGGACGCTGAAGCGGATCGACCACCCGGAGCTGGGAAACGTCGTGCTTCCTGCGAGCCCGATGGTGTTTCCCGGCACGGAGGAGATCGACCTCATCCCCAGCAAATCTCTGGGACAGGACAACGAGACCGTTTTCGGCGACTGGCTTGGCCTCGAGCCCGACGAGCTGAAAAGACTGATTGCCGACGGAACTATCTGACCGCGGCTCAAAAAATGGACAAACAAATTAGCTGGAGAAACTTCTATGAACTTTGATTACACCGACGACCAGAACGCAATCCGCGAGGCAGTAGCAACCGTTGCCAGCCAGTTTGACGATAACTACTGGGGCCAGAAGGAAGCCGAAGAGAAATTCCCCTTCGAATTCCATCGCGCTATGGCCGAAGGCGGTTGGCTTGGCATCACGATGCCTGAGGAATACGGTGGCTCAGGGCTTGGCCTGACCGAAGCTTCTATCATGATGAACGAAGTCGCCCGTCACGGCGGGGGGGCGGCCGCGATCTCTACCATCCACATCAATCTCTTCGGCCCACATCCCATTCTCGTCTTCGGGACCGATGAGCAGAAGGCGAATTGGATCCCGCGACTGGTCAGTGGCGAGGATCAGGTCTGTTTCGGAGTGACCGAACCTGATGCCGGACTGGATACCACGCGCATCAAAACGGTCGCGCGCAAGGTAGACGGCGGATATCTCGTCAATGGCCGCAAACTGTGGACATCGACCGCGCAGGTATCGACCAAAATCTTGATCTTAGCGCGGACGACACCGTTTGAGGATTGCGAGAAGCCCACTGACGGGATGTCGATCTTCTACACCGATCTGGACCGTTCAAAAATCGAAGTGCGACGCATTCCCAAGATGGGCCGCGCTGCGGTCGATTCGAACGCCACCTTTATCGACGACTATTTCGTACCGGATTCCGATCTCATCGGTGAAGAGGGCAAAGGCTTTTCCTACCTTCTACACAGCCTCAACCCCGAGCGCATTCTCGTTGCCGCAGAAGCGATCGGTATCGGCCAAGACGCTCTGGGCCGTGCATCGCGCTATGCGCAGGAAAGAGAAGTGTTCGGCCGCCCGATTGGCCAGAATCAGGGTATTCAGCACCCGCTTGCCGAGAACTGGATCGAGTTGGAGGCGGGAATGAATTTGACGTTGAAGGCCGCCTGGCTCTATGACAACGACCGATCCTGCGGAGCAGAGGCAAATGGAGCGAAGTATTTTAGCGCCCGCGCAGCGTGCAAGGCATGTGAGACGGCAGTCCTGACCCACGGTGGCCTTGGCTATTCAAAAGAGTACCATGTCGAGCGGTTGCTGCGCGAAGTCTTCGTTTTCCGCATTGCCCCGGTAACCGAACAGATGATCCTGTCATTCATCGCCGAAAAGGTGCTTGGCCAGAAGAAGAGTTACTGAAGCCCGATCTCGCCAGTTTGTTAAAACAACTCCGCCAGAGCACTGGCGGGGTATAGCACGCGCAAATCTGAGCCAAGATTACGACTTGTCTGCCCAATCGCCATCGACTCACAAGGATGCATGATCGTACCGGCCCCTGCCCCCACAGGAGCAAATAAGGCTTGCGCGGCAACTATGCTAAAAATATGGTAGGACCAATTATTTGAACCTGGGGACCGTAGATATGAATTCGGGAGAACCGTCACGGAGCATGGAGTTTACACTGTGTTGCGTGACCAGAGGCATCGGGCTATTCCCACGCCGCGCCCCAGGTCGAGAGGGGGATCGCACGGGTGGCCGGAGTCATCTGGCATCTCGAAACTCCAGACTGGCGCGTCTGCGAGGGTTGGAGGCCCCCGTCGTCTGCGGCGACCCAAATGACAACCCGGACGTCCAGACCCGAGTCTGGCGCTGGTCTTCAGACAGATCGTGCCTTCGGACCACCCGGAAGAACCCGCCCCCGGAATTATTGCAGGAACGCCCATGAGCAGTGCCAATGTCCAACGTATGTCCATCGGTGAGCTGAACGCGACATCGCTGAGCAAAGCAATCGAAGGTGCCCGCGAAATCTATGTCTCGGCGTGCTCTGCCGAGGTGCCCGGACTGCCCGGTCTGCTGGGCCCCGGTTCGGCTGGTTCGACCATTACGGGGATTTTCAGCCCGATCCTCAACAACCATTCCTACGCGGACGCAACGCTTGATCGGCGATGCCGCACGTTTTTTCTGAATAAAGAACTTCGCCAGCACATGCTGGACGGGTGGGTCGATTTCTGTCCGTGGACCTACACGCGGATGGCCGACTGGTTGAACGCTCCGGGCCGATTCGACGCTGGCGTGGTGATGGTGTCGCCACCGGATGATCGCGGCTTGTGCAGTTTCGGAATCCAGACGGATTTCCTACCCGATTTCGTGGATAATATTCCCAGACTGATCGGTGTCATAAATCCCAACATGCCCCGCACCAGCGGCCTGCCTGGCATCCCGCTGGATCGCTTCAGCGCGGTCTTCTCGCTTGATGCGCCGATCCTTGGAACTGCGGGCGATCCGGGGAAAGAGGATCCGCTCAGCGATGCCATCGCAGGGCATGTCGCGGGTCTCATTCCTGACGGGGCAACCTTGCAAATGGGTATGGGCCGAATCCCCCAGACAATTGCAAAAGCTCTTTGCGATCATCGGAAGCTAAGAATTCATTCCGGGATGATAGACGACAATATCATCTTTCTGGAAGGGGCCGGAGTGCTCGACCGCGACATTCCGGTGGCGACCGCCGTCGCCATAGGATCGCGGGCTCTGTACGACATGATCGACCAGAACCCACGATTCTGTTTCCGATCAACAGCTTACACACATTCCAGTGACGTGCTGAGAACGGTTCGCAAGCTCATAGCAGTGAACGCGGCCATCCAGGTTGATCTGTTTGGACAGGTCAATTCCGAGGGCAGTGACGGACGGCAGCTGGCCAGTCCGGGAGGTCTGCCGGATTTCCTCAAGGGCGCGAGTCTGAGCGATGGGGGTCTCTCCGTCATCGCCCTGAGGGCACATCGCGGGCGACGGGCCGAGGGTGGGATCGTTTCGCGCATCTGTGCACCGGGGCTGGTGACAGGGCCAAGATACGATATCGACGTTGTGGTCACAGAGAACGGGGTGGCCGATCTGCGGGGCCTGTCACTGGACCAGCGTGCGCAGGCATTGATCGGCATCGCCGACCCGGACACACGCGCGGCGCTTGCCGACGAATGGGACAGGATCCGGCGCAGCGGATTTGCCTGACAGTCATCGTAGGGCTTGGGAGTAAGAGATTGGGCACTGAAGGCGATCGCCGAAGGTGCTCGCAGCAGGAGAACACACAGAATGGCTGAGAAAAACCTGAAGGACATTGAGGGGCGCGTCGCCGTGGTGACCGGTGGCGCGAGAGGGATCGGGCTGGCCACCTCGAGCGAACTGGCGCAGCGCGGCGCGAATGTGATCATGTGCGACATCGACGCCGAGCTGGTTCAGGCCATGGCGGAGGAGCTGAAAGCCAAAGGGCTGGAAGCGACGGGTTACCAGCTGGATGTGTCGGACCGCAGCGGCTGCAAGGCACTGGCGCAGCATATCAGAGAGACCCACGGCCCGGTTGCAATCCTAGTCAACAACGCGGGAATTTCCGGTACAGCGCGGCTGGGTGACGAGGATTCGGCGTCGCAGTGGGATCGGGCAATCGACGTAAATCTGACAGGTATCTACAATCTATCCGTCGCCTGTCTGGACGACCTGAAAGAAACCCGGGGCGCTATCGTCAACATCTCTTCTGTCGTCGCCTTTACCAGCGGTTTTGCCCAGGCGGGCTATGCGGCGTCCAAGGGTGGCGTGAAATCGTTGACGCAGTCGATGTGCCGGGAGCTGTCGCGCTTTGGGTTGCGGGTGAATTGCGTGGCGCCGGGCTATGTGGAAACCCCGATGACCATATCGGCGAAAGGCAAGTTTCTCGAATGGCTCAATTTTCACTGTCCGATGCGCCGCCTCGGCAAACCTGACGAAGTTGCGCGCGCCATCGCCTTTCTCTGCTCGGACGAAGCGAGTTTCATTACCGGTGTTACTTTGCCCGTCGACGGTGGTTATCTGGCGATCTGAGCAAAGCGCTACGATCTCTCCCCGCTGACCAGAATCTAGCAGTTGGCCCTCGGGGTTCATTATTTCCACCTTGGTAAAGATCGTTGGCCGACCACAGCTTTCCAATCGCTTCTCACCTGCTTCGTCGGTCCGGTGTTCCTCTGGTCGCAGGATGGTGCAAAAGAACGGCGCCTCTGCCTGTCCATAGGCCTGTGCAAAAACGGAGCCAAACACCTTTAGGGCGCGCTTCATCCTATCTACAGACATAGGCGCGCCGGAACAGATCACCGTATGCAAGGAGCTGTAATCGAAACGGTCTATCTCGGGGCAATCCAATAACATGTACATATCTACACGTTGAAGATTCTAGTGAGACGCATGATTTCCAGGATACCATTTGGAGTGGCTCCAAGGTAAGTTAGATTCAGCTAAACAAATTCACGTTCGAACGGTCTGGTCAGAGGCGAATTGATGACAGATACAGAAAACAGTTCCGTTAAAGCAACAGTCCGTACACTTGACGTTATGGAGGCCTTCGCCAAATTGGGCGAACCGATGACGTTGACTGAAATCGCAGATCGCGTCGATGTGCCTCTTTCGAGTTGCCACGCAATTATACGCACCCTTCATGCAAGGGGGTATATCTATCAGCTCGAACGGCGGCGGCTGTTCTATCCGACGAAACGTCTCTACGAGGTGGCCAGCGAGATCGTGCGCCATGATCCGATCCTGACCATGCTGCTGCCAGCGTTGCAGGCCCTGATGCATGAAACACAGGAGACGGTGATCCTGGGCAAGCTTAGCGGCAGGGAAGTCATCTACCTCGAAGTGATCGAGGGGCCGCAAACCATCCGGTACTCGGCCCAGCCAGGTGAGCGTAAACCGCTGCATTCTTCTGCCGCAGGCAAGGCGCTCCTCGGCCAGCTGTCCGAAAAGGAATACGCCAAGCTTTTGGGACGGCTGGAACTAAAGCCGATGACAGAGGCGACTATTGTGGATCGCGAGAAACTGAAGAAAGAAGTCAACGCCGGATGCGAGAGGGGCTATTTCGTCTCGAATGGAGAAAACGTGACGGACGTGAAAGCAATCGCCATAGCGGCAAAGATCGCTGGCGAAAAGTTTGCTATTGCAGTCGCGGGTCCCGCCCCACGGCTGCAAAGCGCCGATGCAAAAATCGCAGCGGCCATCCGCGCTTCGATCTCGTCAGTCATGGAATTGTAAGCTGCGGGTGCGGGACACTCACACCGCGCGCTGTCACAAGCTGTGCCGCGTCGCGCTTATATTCTCGGCTGTACACTCTTCTTGCCACAGTTGTTTGAATAGCCCCTGGTAGTGTAGGCGCTTTCTTCCCCAATTTTGAGGCCAGGAGGCCGTTATGGGGAAGCCAAATTTCAGTGAAGATTTCAAGCGAGGCATCACGGCCCAGCCGATCTGAAATCTCCGACATCGGCATATTGGCTTCGCGCCACTTTGCCCTCTTACGGCGTTCATCCAGTCTCAGGTGAGGAGAGTAGCTTCCCATTCTTCGCACTCCATGCAAGGTTCTGTTTTAATACAGAAATTGCACTTCGTTTGTGAAGCCACCGTTGAACGTCAACAGACCCTAAAAATTATTTCTCAGGTCGATTTGCTCGCTATAGGAGGTGACGTGTCGCTCCATCCTCTTTTGTGCCTTTTCGGGATCTTCCGCGATAATGGCCTCGGTAATGCGGCGATGTGCACGCGCTACGATCCGCCTCGTTTCGACCCCGAATTCATCCCGGTTGGACGCTGCATAAAGAGCTGTACTGATCGAAGCCATGAAGGAAAGGAACAATGGATTGTAACTGGCCTTAACCACGGCCGTGTGCCATTCGACGTTCAATTTGCAGAAAGTATCGATATCTTCGATCTTTTCGTCAGTCCGGTCCAGAATTTCGTTCAGACTAGTAATATCATCGTCGGTCCGGTTTAGGGCCGCTTTCGCCGCTGCGACAGGTTCTATGGCCTCGCGGGTCGCCAACAGGTCGGAGAAGCGGATGTCGTGCCCTTGAATGAATAGATCTAGCGACTGGGTAATGACAGAACCGGTGGGGGCCTGGACGTAAGAGCCGCCCAGGCGTCCTCTCCGGGCGGCGATCAGGCCTTTTGCTCCCAAAATACGCAGGGCTTCGCGGACGGTGGCACGGCTGACCTGATACTGCACCATGAGGTCACGCTCTGCCGGCAGTGCCTCACCAATCGGGATGCCGCCGTTAACGATCTGAGCTTCGAGCGTTGTGGCAAGTTCGATAGATCTGATTACGCCCGGACTTTTACTTTGCATCTTTACCGAAACCTTCCGTCGCCGTGTTGTACTTTGGCAGAGAGATCATACGACAAACAGATTCAAGTCTCTCATTCAATGAGTTGATGCAGTGTAGCATGCTTACATGCAAGCTTTTCCCACGAATTGGGGGCAATCGTTGTATTTCTTTTGGGCGGTGTGACTTGACAGGCTTCGCGGTAAAACCTAATAGGTCTGACCATAAAAGCGTAAACGTTATGCCCTCACACCGCCGTGCTGGAAGGGGAAGCCTGCCTGGAGACCGGGGATACGATCAAACCGGTGATAAGCTGCAAGCTGAAGCCGAAGGTGGCCCCGACGGGGCCGGGCTTGATCCCGCTTATGGCGAGATGTCGATACGCGGCCGCACCGGGACGCCGTGACGCAAACGAAAAGGCTCTCACGGACACACCCGGTTCCGCCCGAGCCATCAATCGACCCGGATGAAAGGGTCAACATGAAGCGGCCAAGCGCCGGAGGAGGATTTGAATGCCCGGACTTTTTTACGAAGAATTCGAAATCGGACAGGTGTTCCAGCACAGCATACGGCGCACCGTGACCGAGGCCGACAACGTCTGGTTTTCGACGGCGACCTGCAATCCCGCCGCGATTCACATCGACGAAGATTATTGCAAGAATCATTCGGAATTCGGCCAGCGGATCGTCAACAGCGCCTTCACGATGGGATTGGTGATCGGATTGTCGGTCGGTGACACGACACTGGGAACCACGGTCGGCAACCTGGGGTTCGACGAATGCCGCTTTCCGCTGCCGGTGTTCCACGGCGATACGTTGCGCGCCGAGACCGAGGTGGTGGCCAAGCGCGACAGCAAATCGCGCCCGACGCAGGGCATCGTTACGCTGATGCACCGGGGCTACAATCAGCACGGAGACCTTATCGCGCAGTGCAAGCGTCCGGCTTTGATGATGCG
>JGI24025J20009_10002416_pt1 | contig 13416 bp, 12 predicted proteins | sample Cruoilmetagenom3_FD_20009 | JGI IMG/M metagenome (IMG submission 20009)
GTGCTATGTGCGGGGACGCTATCACTGGAGCGTGCAGGGGCCAGCCTCGGACATCCCTCACGGTGGCCTGTCGCTGATGGAGTGCCTGGTGCCGGTGATGACCATACGACGAGGGTAGCGTGAAAGCATAAAACCGGAAGGACACAGCTCTTAGGAGAACAGAATGACTGGCATGCTAGAAGTGCTAGACCGGCTTACGGCTGGCGAAGATGAGCGCACCGAGTTCAAGCTATTGCTGGACAACAAGGAGAGAATCGCCACCGAGATTGTGGCCTTTGCCAACGCCCAAGGCGGGTGGATGCTCTTTGGCGTAGACGACACCGGCTCTGTGCAGGGCGTAGCTGATCCGGCAGCCCTGGAGCGCGATTTGACCAATCTCTGCCGTCAAAATTGTATCCCTGCTTTGCGGCCGACCATCGAAATCATAGAGGTGGCCGGCAAGCCGGTGGTGCTGATGAAGATCGTCGGCCCAGACAAGCCCTACAAGAGCAATCGTGGGATCTACTATCTGCGAGTGGGCACGACGAAGCGAGAAGCCACTCAGGCCGAGTTGGCCCGTATTTTCCAACTGCGAGGCAAGGTTCACTACGATGAAATACCTGTGGTGAGCACCACACTTGATGACCTGAACCTGATCGTCTTCAGCCGCTACTACCGCGATCGGTTTGAAGAACCGCTTGATGAAGCGGACATTCCCCTGCCAGCACTGCTCCAGAACATGCGGCTGGCGATTGAACTGTCGGGACGTCTGCATCTAACACTGGCCGGATTACTCCTTTTTGGTGAAGACCCTCAGGCTCATTTGCCCTACACCCGCCTCTCAGCGGTGCGCTTCGATGGCGTGGAAATGGGCGAGCGTATGCTGGACCGCCGGGAACTGCGCGGCACGCTGCCGGAAATTATCGATGGAGCTGAAGCTTTCCTGCGCAACAACGTTCGCGTCACGGCTGAGATCACCGGCTTTCGCCGCCAGGATCGGCCGCAGTATTCCCACTTCGCGCTTCGCGAAGCAGTGGTCAACGCTGTTGCCCATCGCGATTACAGCATCACTGGCACCCAGATTCGCCTCTTCATCTTCGACGACCGGGGAGAGGTGTATAGCCCCGGACGACTGCCCAACACCGTGACCCTGGAGAACGTTCGTTATGGTGCTCACTATGAGCGCAACTCCCGTTTATGCACCGTTCTCACTCACCTGGGGTTCATGAGCGACATCGGCACCGGTATCCCGCGGATGATCCGCCTGACCAGGCGATTATCGGGACGTGAGCCAGAATTTGAATTGCGTGGTGAGGAGTTTATCGTTCGCATCCACAGCGCGTTTTGAAGCTGCGCCCAATGCCACCTACGCCCTCTTCAACGGAGGCGCCTTTTGCACATTGAGGTTGACCAAAGCGGCAAAATAGAGAAGATGAACGTTGACACTGTGCTGGCCTTCTCTGATGGGAAAAGTGCTGCCGTGCTGATCCCCACGGAGGTGAAAAGAGTCTGCCTCCAGGCTTTGCGTCGAGGAGGCAGGCGTAAAACGACCATTGTGCTCAGAATCTTCGCCGCTGGGCTGTTCTTTCTCCTGAAGGATATATTGGAAGAAGTAACGCTAGTGACGATTGATCAGGAGTATCCAGGGCGGGAAGGGGACATCAAGGGGGTATTACTGAGGCTGATTTGGGCCAGTGGGAGAAGGTTTGAAAGAGAACGAGTTGTCTTTCGTCAGGTTGGGAAGAAATCGGCTGCTCATTTCAAGGCGTACGGGGTTTACAAAGGCTTTCAGAAGGCAGACCGGATACTGACCGCCGAGGAGATTCTGGCGCTGATTTAACAAGAAAAGATCGGGGGGTCCCATCTTGGTGGGAGCAATCCTTACTTAAGCACCAGGACCGGGCCTGGCGGGTCGGTAAGGCACCCGATCTGACTATATGATACCATAATTGGAATCATTTGTCAAATCCAGGAGGCTGAATTGGCCTACATCGAACACGATTTCCCCATCGAAGGCTTGAACAGAACCGCTCAGAAAGAGGGCAACGCCAAGAAACCCATCTACCAGATGCACAAGTGGTAGGCGCAGGTAGTTCAAGGGGGTGTCAAATGACTGAGCATCGCGTGATCTATCAATTTGATCGCGAGACAGGTCAGGTGATGGCTGCGGTGCCTTAACTCAACTACGTCTCATCCTTCCGGGCCGACTTTGCCGAGGCCGAGCAAAACATCATGGAGGCGGTTGCAGCTTATCTGGAAACACTGCTCGCTGAAGGTTAGCTACTGCCCCGAAGTGTGAGGGAACGTGAGGGCACCTTCTTGCGAGTGCCCGATGTTGAAGCAATGATCGCCCGAAGCAGGGCATGAGCGCCAGGCTTCGGCCAATGAAAGCCCGTGAGGTGCTGCGCAAACTCGGACGGGCTGGCTTTGTGGAAACCCATCGCAAAGGCAGCCACCGCGTGCTGAAGAACTATGATACCGGCCGGATCGTCGTGGTGCCGGTCCACAGGGGACGTGATATCCCTCGCGGTACGTTGTACAATATCGCCGTTCGCCAGGCGGGGCTGACGATTATTGAGGCCAGTCATGCCCGCATCATAGAACTATTGGAAAAAGCAATAACCTGAAAAGGGAGGAGGAAAAATGTACACTGCCTTGCGACAAAGATCTGTGGTCAAATCAGGAGGCGTAATCGAAATTCGCTCCCCTGAATTGCCCGTAGGCGCGCGGGTCAAAGTCATCGTCATCCTGGAATCCCCTGCCGCCGCTACGGACGCTTTGGGCTGGCCTGCGGATTTCTTCACCGAGTTTGCCGGTAGCCTGCCCGATTTCCCCGACCCGGAGAGTGAGGGCGGGTATGAGGCGCGTGAGGAGTTATTCTGATGTACTTGCTGGATACCAATGCTTGCATCCGATTCTTGCGTGACGCACGTTCAAGTGTGGCGCAACGGTTAGCCCAAGTTCCCTACCACGAAGTCGTGCTGTGTTCCATCACACAATTCGGAGACTATGTCCTCAAAGAAGGGACCAGCCTGTTGTCAGCAGAAGTGAGGGGAAAGCATTGGTTATCTGGCCGAGAAAAAGATTGGACGCCTGTCCAATACAAGACTCCCCGGTTGGCCGTTGCGCCGGGGAGTTTTTCGTGTGTATGCGCTCAGGCAAGTTGGCAGCGCTGCAAGAATGGATGAAGCGTGGTAAGATCATGACATCGGCTCGACTGAGCACCGAGGCTCTGGAGTCGTGTTTTCGGCGCGTGATCTGCAAAGGAGTGAACGAGGGAAAGCCACCTGCGTTAACTGCGCAGGTGGCTTTTGTGTTGCCAAACGAGCTGAAATCTGCTATACTATACGCAGACAAAAGAAGAAAAGCCCCGGCTGGTTTGATGGGAACTATCGAGGCACGGCCAAGCTGCGGCGACAAGTCTGGAAGTGGTAGTATAGCACAGAGGCCCGTCTGTCGTCAATCGGCGGGCAGTTTTTTAGAGGTTTAGTTCGTATACGCATTATGCGCAGAATTGACACCATAGAAGTTCTATGGTGTCAATAACGTCACGTAGCATTGTTAGGCGCTACTTCACAGGAGGGGTCAAATGACAATTGCCATAGCTGTAGCTGTTCCCGATGGTATTGCACTGGCTGCCGATACTCAGATTACTTGGCACAAGACCATTACGACGGCTAAAGAGAAGGGTACAGAAAAAGAATTCGAACTGCATGAGCCCATTCGTCTACCTGTTGGCTGGTCACGAATGGCCAAAAAGCTCTTCTCTCTCACTTTTGAGGGGGCTTCTTTTGCCATCTGTACAGCGGGGGCATCCTCATTGAACAAAAAAACAATGCACGCCATATTCAAATCTCTTGAACATTCCTATTCAGGAGAGCCAAACTGCGATCAGGTTACAAAGCACTTCATTGATGGACTCAAAGACCAACTGAGGCAACAACACGGGACCGAAGATCTTTCATCTGCTCCTGTCACGGTGTGCCAATTCATAATCGCAGGTTTCGAAGAACAAGATGTGTCAAGGCCTTTTCTGCAATCACATATTGTATTCTCTGGAAAGATTACAGTGGATGGAAATGAGAATTCATCAAGCTATATCCTCCGTTGGTCATCTAAACAAGAACAACCTTACGGAGGCTGTTGGATTGGCAGGGCGGAGTTCATTACACATATTGTAAATCATAACAATCCTAGCTTACCTCCTATCTCAGGACAACACCACCTGATGACTCTTGCAGACGCTGTTGACTATACCAGATTCCTTGTAGAGTTTACTTGTGATTTTCAGAGGTTTGCAATAATGGTGCCTGATTGCGGCAGGCCTATAGTCAGCGCCACGCTGACACCAGAAGGATATCAAGCACAAGTAATAGACTGACTTTCCCATGCGCAAGCCGCGCGGCGGCTCAGCTCCATGCCGTCAGTGCAGCCTAAAATGAGACCACATAATGAGGAAAACGCACTGCTCTTGAATTGCGAAGGGGTTTCCAACATGCAGAATCTACTCCATGACTTAAAAGAACTACTCAAGCAAGACGACCGGCTGATGGTTGAGGATGAGCTCTTGAAAAACAAGATCATCGAGTTGGCCATCAAGTTGGATGAGGACCTCATTAAACTGCTGCTCTCCCATCCCCGGCTGCGGCAGCACTTCTTCGCCGATATTGACGGCGTGCTGGTCTTCGATAAACAGAAGTTTCTACAGTTTGTGAGCAACAAAGCCTTTTTGCCCGATTCCTACACCTCATTCAAGAACAAGATCGGACTCACCGGTGACAGTGGCACGACATACCTCAGCCGTCACCACGACGTGGTGCTGGTTTGGCCCTACAAGGACTGCGTCCTGGAAGGCGGGCAGACTGAAGAAGACGCCAGACGCGATGAGGTCTTCTGGAACGTCGCCCTGGCCCCCGACGACATCGACCGGCTGCTAGACCCTAAGGTGCTCACTAACTTCCGGCGCATAGATGCCAATGGTAAACACCCAGTGACGGAGATCGCGGATACCGATAACTTGATTATCAAAGGCAACAACCTGCTGGCACTCCATTCCTTGCTGCCCCGCTTTCGGGGCGGGGTGAAGCTCATATACATCGACCCGCCCTACAATACCGGCGATGACAGCTTTGGCTATAACGATCGCTTCAATCATTCCACGTGGCTGACCTTCATGAAGAACCGCCTGGAGGTAGCGCGGGGTTTATTGAGGGATGATGGAGTGATTCTTATCCAAATAGACAACAAGGAATTAGCATATCTCAAGGTTCTCAGTGATGAAGTTTTTGGAAGGAACAACTTCAGAAACGCGATAATTGTCAAGAAGGGAACAAAAAGCCTGCAAAAGCAATTTGAAACCGTTCAGCAGCTTAACGCTGGTTATGACTCAATACTTCTCTACAGCAAGAAAACGATAACCAGGATGCCTAATCTATTCAAAGAATTGGGCACTGAATTATCAAGCTCTTGGAACAATCACTGGCGTGGAACAGATCGCCCCACAATGCGCTTTCAGCTATTTGGGATAACGCCGAAGACTGGACAATGGAGATGGTCAAGGGAAAGAACGTATCGAGCTGTTGGGAATTACAAAACACTGATTGAATTCATCAAATCAAACGGCGTTACTGAGCAAGAACTTGACGATTCCGTAATAGACAAGTTCTATCATGAATACATCCAGCAAGAGGGAATTTCAGACTACAAGCATTTTGAACTAGTCAGACTTAGCAAAACTGGGAAGCCGGAACATTATATTCCCGCTCGATCGGAGATACTTCTAAGTGAAAGCTGGATGGACTTGAGTGTAGCAGGACGAGTAACGAACTTCGAACACGAGAAGAATGAGGGAATTCTACAGCGAATACTTGGGTGGTTAACCCAAGAAACCGACATCGTCCTCGATTTCTTTTTGGGTTCAGGCACCACCACTGCCGTCGCTCATAAGATGGGGCGCCAGTACATTGGTATCGAGCAGTTGGAGTACGGTGAAAACGATAGCATCGTCCGCCTCAAGAATGTCATCGGCGGGCAGCAAAGCGGCATCTCCAAAGCGGTAGGCTGGCAGGGGGGTGGCAGCTTCGTCACCTGTGATCTGATGCAGTGGAACACTCGCTACGTCGAACAAATCCAGGCCGCGCAGACCGCCGAGGAACTCCAGGCCCTCTGGGAAACGCTCCGGGCCAAAGCCTTCCTCAGCTACAAAGTGGACTTCGACCAGTTTAATGAACACGCCGAGGAATTCGCACAGTTGAGCCTTGCCGACCAGAAGCGTTTCTTGCTCGAGGTCCTGGATAAGAACCAACTCTACGTGAACCTCAGCGAAATCGACGACGCTGACTACCAGGTAAGCGACGAAGATAAACGTCTTAACCAGCAGTTTTACAGCACGGAGCAAGACTGACTATGCCCATCCTCAAAGAAGAATTGGATGCTCTGTCCAAATACGGCGTGCTCAAAACCGAGATGCCGGAGGTCATCACTGGCAATCTCAACCCAGCTTTCCTCTTGCGGGAATACCAAAAAGAAGCCCTGTCCCGCTTCATACTTTACGTCACCGACTATCAGGGACGGATCAAACCCACCCAACTACTCTTCCACATGGCGACGGGCAGCGGCAAGACGCTTATCATGGCCGCCGTCATGCTCCACCTCTATCAGCAGGGCTACCGCAACTTCATCTTTTTCGTCAACAGCACCAACATCATCGAAAAGACCAAGGACAACTTCCTCAACCCTCAATCGTCCAAGTATCTTTTCGCCCCCGCGCTTAGAGTTGACGCCCGCCGCGTCAGAATACAGTCTGTTGACAACTTCCAGGCCACCAACCCGCAGGACATCAACATTCTATTCAGCACCATCCAGGGTTTGCATTCCAGCCTCAACACGCCCCGGGAAAACGCCCTCACCTATGAGGATTTTGAAGACAAGAAGATTGTGCTCATCTCCGATGAAGCCCACCATATCAACGCCTTCACCAAAAGCAAAAGCAAACGCAGCAAAGAAGAGACCGAAAACATCAACACCTGGGAAGCTACCGTCAATCGCATCTTCCGCGCCAACCCCGAAAACCTCCTGTTGGAATTCACCGCCACCGTCGAACTCAGCCACCCTGCCGTGGCAGAGAAGTACCACGACAAGATCCTCTACCAATATTCACTCAAGGAGTTTCGCCTTGATGGATTCTCCAAAGAGGTCAAAACTTTGCAGGCCGACTTGCCACCGTTGGACAGAGCTTTGCAAGCCATTGTCGTTAGTCAATACCGCCGCAAAGTCGCCGAGACCAACAGGCTTCATCTCAAACCCGTTGTTCTCATGAAATCAAGATTCATCTATAAATCAGAGGAGTTTGGAGAGACGTTTCATCAAGCCATCGAGGGTTTAACGGCAGCCCGGTTACAGAAGATCAAAAACACAACCCTGTCCCCCATCACCCAGCGGGCCTTTGCTTACTTTGAAGACCAAGACATCTCCCTAGAGAATCTAGCTCAGGAAATAAGAGTGGAGTTCGCTCCAGAAAAGTGTCTAACGGTGAACTCAAAATCGGAAAGCAAAGAAAAACAACTCCTCGTCAATTCCCTGGAAGACCGTGACAACGAAATCCGCGTGGTCTTTGCAGTGGATAAGCTCAACGAAGGCTGGGACGTGCTCAATCTCTTCGACATCGTGCGCCTCTACAATACCCGCGATGCCAAGCACGGCAAGCCCGGCAAAACCACCATCGCCGAAGCGCAGCTCATCGGGCGTGGGGCGCGTTACTTTCCCTTCCAACTCACGCCGGAGCAGCCGCGCTACAAGCGCAAGTACGATGAAGACCTGGACAACCAACTTCGCGTGCTGGAAGAACTCTACTATCACAGCGCGCACAATCCCCGCTACATCCAGGAACTTCACCAGGCGCTTCGAGAAACCGGCATTATGCCAGAACAACCTGCCCTGCAGCTCCGTCTCAATATCAAGGACAGCTTCAAACAGAGTAGCTTCTGGCAAGACGGTCTCATCTTTGTCAACCAACGGGTGCGCAACGATAACGCTGATGTTTTCGCCCTTCAGGACGCGCTCATTCCGCCACGGTACGCCTATTCCCTGCACACCGGCTACACGCGGGAAATCACTATCTTGGATGACCTCAAGGTTGACGACATCGGCGGCGCAGAGACCCGCACGGCGACGGTTGCTCTGAAGGGCTTTGGCCGGCACCTCCTCCGCGCTGCCCTCGCCAGGCTCAAGTTCTACCGGTTCGATAACCTCAAGACCTACTTCCCGCATCTTCCATCCATCAGCCACTTTATCACGTCTGAGGACTATCTGGCTCAGATCAAGGTAGATGTCACCGGCACCCCGGCCCAACTGACGTCCTTGAGCAGTCAAGACCGACTCAACATAGCCTTGGACGTGCTGCAAAACCTTGCCGCCGCCATCAAAAGCGGCACGGCGACGCACATCGGCACCAGAGAGTTCAAGCCAGAGGCCGTCCAGCACTGCGTCAAAGACAAAACCTTCAACGTCTACGTCACGCCCGGCGCGAGCTATGGGCGGGGCGTCGGTATGCGGACCGATGAGAAGTTCAGCGCAAACCTGAGCCAGGAAGATTGGTACGTGTACGATGAGAATTATGGGACAACAGAGGAAAAAGCGCTGATCAGATTCATCCAGAACCAGATTGACACCCTGCGCGACCGCTACACCGACGTCTACCTGCTACGCAACCAAAAGCTCTTCCAACTCTACAACTTCGCCCATGGCCGCCCCTTTGAGCCGGATTTTGTCTTATTCCTCACCGAAAAGACCACGGGGAGATCCTTGGTCCATCAACTCTTCATTGAGCCCAAAGGCTCACATCTCATTGCCAATGACCAATGGAAGGAATACTTTCTAAAGCAAATCGAGGCCGGACACAAGATCACTGTCATGTTTGAGAATCGAGAATTTAAGCTGGTGGGATTGCCGTTCTATAACGAGGAATTGAGGAAGCAGGAGTTTGAAGACAGATTTAGGAACATCTTATACAGCCTAGAGACGGAAGCTGTTGGGTAACTGGCGGTCGTGCCGTGATGGCCGTTGCTAGGAGGTAAGAACACAATGATGATTTACGATAAACCAACTTGGCAACTGATGTACGATATGGTAGAGGATCTTGGGCTCGAGAAAGGTGAGATTCTTTCCAAGGATCAGGTCGTGGCTTGGTTCGCTGAGCGCTATCCGAAGATCAAAAGGAGTACTGTCTCTGCCAATCTAACCCGGCTATCAACAAATGCACCGAGCCGGGTCCATTACGGCGCCAAGCCAACAGACGACGACCTCTTTTTCAAGGTAGACAAAAGCGGCAGAAGCCACTTTCGCCTCTATGACCCGGAGAACGATCCTCCACCCATCTACGAACACGGGGGAAGGTCATCCTTGACAGATGACATCCTTCGAGTCATCCAGAAGCACGAAGGGGATTGGCAGAAAAGACTCCAGGAACATGAGAAACGAGTCAGAGCACTTGAGCAAGAGAACGAGAGGTTACACGCGGAGCTCGAGAAGAGACCTTCAGTCTTGGATGAGATCACCGATGAAGTCCTGAAGGAACGATTGTCTAGGTTGGGCTCTGCACCCTCGGACACGGTGATCAGGGAAGCTGCTGTAGTGCTCGAAGATAGACTCTGGGGCGCAGGTGGAGTTGACCGCACGCTGCACGGGGTGAAGCTGGTTGATGCAGTTCTTGCTCCAGAGACAGGGATGCTCATATTCAGTACGCATCGGGGTGAACAAGAGGGGGTGAGAATGCTCTACCGTGGAGCTATGCAGTTTATCAGGAACCCCCCAATGCATAAGCTGATTGAGTACCCTGAAGACACAATGCGACTGTTCATTCGCCTAATTGACTCTCTTCTTCAATTGCTGTCAGAGGGTGAGCGGCGGCAAGAATTGGCTCCGCGCCACGTACTGAGGCTGGAGTTCTGGGAACAACTGTTGGAGCAGGCGAAGAAGCGCACCAGCCTGCACGCGCGCATCCGTCCGGGCAAAGATCACTGGATCGCTGCTGGAGCCGGAAAGGGTGGGCTCGCGTTTACCTATGTCATCCGCATGGGTGATGCTCAGGTTGAGCTATACATTGACCAAGGCGAGGCAGAAGTGAATAAACGCATTTTTGACCAGCTCCTTGCCAGTAAAAAGAAAACCGAGGCAGTCTTTGGTGAACCGCTCGAGTGGCAACGGCTCGACGACCGTCGGGCCTGTCGCATCCGCCACCTCTTGACCCTGGGTGGCCTGGCCGACCGAGACGACTGGCCAGAAATCCAGGAAGCGATGATAGACGCGATGGTGCGCCTGGAGAAAGCTCTGAAGCCACAAATCAAGCGGCTGCGGGCGTGACGTGACATGAAAAACACGACCAGCGATCTCCCCCAGTCGTGTTGTCGGTGCATGATTTGCAGAGGGCTGAAAGAGAGAAAGCCACCTGCGTCAACCGCACAGGTGGCTTTTTGTATGTGCCAAAGGAATTGGTCACCTGACCAAGAAGAAGATTGGACACCTGTCCAAGTTTCGGATTCTGCCAACGCCCGCGCATCCAAGCGCAACGCACCTTGGAGGTGCGTTGCACTTGCGCTTCAGCCAGGTATTTGTCGTGTTCAAATGAGCGGAATACGCTCGAACCCCTGCTCTTCGAAGTGTCGATCGAAAGAAAACGCCGTCCGTATCCCCAGTTGTCGCATGATCTGGAAGCTCACGCAATCCACCAGGCTGAGTTGGCGGCGCGCTGCTGTGAGGATAGCTGTAACACCGTCACGATGGCATGATTCGTCAACCCATTCAACATGCAACAAAGGTACGCCTTGTTCTTGAAGGGAGCGCACAGCGCGGATTCCCAGCCTGTGCTGGACCAATGACAGCGTTTGCAGCAATACGTAGTTGCTGCTGACGAGTTGAGCCTCTTGCGCTACCAGGTCACTCTAGAGCTTGCCTGCCCTCTCGTGGTTTTCGTCGTCCGTGTCCAGAATCGCGTACAGAGCTGATGTGTCCACGAACACGCTCATCGCTTGTAGACCTCGTACGCCTCGACCAGGTACCGATCATGCTCTGATGACACATCGGAGAGCCCCGAGCGAAACTGTCCTACCATAGCGATGGCACGCTGCCGTCGCTCCTCCTCGTCAATGCTGGCCGACGACCGTATCAGCATGTCCACAGCTTGCCGAATCAACTCAGCGATCGACACGTGGCGATCAGAAGCCCACTGTCGCAGCGTCTCCATCTGTTCCTCTCTCAACTGCACCTGCGTTCGGATCATCACGTACCCCCATCATGCTTACAGTTCTGCCTCCATGATAACACATGGTTCACAAACTGCCAAACGGGTCAGAGAAGGCCCGAGGCTGAAGCCGTCGGGCTAAAAGGGCAAAGCCCTTGCGGGCTGATGATCCCTAGCCCCGCAGGGGCTTCGTTCTCTTAGCGCGGGGCTTCTAGCCCCGCTCCTCTAGCCGCCAGCTCGTAACGCCACACACCATTCCGCGTGGCGACCCTCACCTCCCCCGCTGCCTCCATCACGTCCAGGTGCCCCAGGATTTCGGAAACAGCCAGGAAGGTGTCTATGCCCCCCAGGCGGGGGAAAAGCTCCTGCACGATGTCCCACACCGTCTGCAGGCCCCTGTTCAGCGCTCCGCGGATGTCGTCCAGCCGCTGCTCATAGAAGGCAAAGCGGTGCTCGATCAGCGCTCGGTGATCGTCAATGGGCTCGCCGTGTCCCGAAAGGACGAGGCCGATGTCCATCTCCGCCACCCGCCGCAGGCTGGCCCAATACTCCACCAGCGGACGGCGACGCGGCGCATCCTCCCGCTCCGGCGGTTCGATGATAGCGTTGGAACTGATGTGCTTGATGAGATGGTCGCTGCCCAGGAGCAACCGCTCCTGGCGCTGGTAGAGGCAGATGAGGCCAGCAGCATGGCCGGGGGTGTGAAATACTTCCCAGGTCGCCTTCCCCAGGCAGAGGGAATCGCCTTCATCCAGCAGGTGTTCCACCTGCACGGTGGCGCTGTGACGGTTCACGTGGCGGAAGCCTCCGGCCACTCGTAGTTGAGTCGCCAGCGGCACTCCCGCGGCGCTCATCAAGCCGGCGTACCAGCGCAGACGCCATCCGTGGGCTTCCCCTCCGGTCAGCCGAGCCGCGCAGCGGGGATGGGCTAGCACCTCCGCCCCGCTGCGTTCCACCAGCGTCGCCGCCAGCCCGTAATGGTCGGCGTGGGCGTGGGTGATGACGATGCGCTGCAGGTCGCTCACGCTGTAAGCTAGTGCCGCCAGCCCCGCCTCCAGTTCCTGCAATGCTTCCGGCGTGCGAGGGCCGGTGTCAAGCAAGGTGAGCGGCTCTCCTTCCAACAAGTAGACGTGCACCGGCCCGACGGGGAATGGGGTGGGGAGAGTGATCTGGTGTACCGAATCTGGCCAGGATGTCATGGTGTAAGACGCAAGGGGCAAGATGCAGGACGCTGGATAGGGTCTCCCCGTCTCCTTGTCTCCCCCTCTCCTTGTCTCAGCTCGGTCGGCTCTTGACCAGCACCTGCCATGTGCCCTTCTGCACCACCTCGCCCCGCTGGTTGATCACGCTGACCTCCAGGATCACCATGCCATTGCCCAGCCGGGGCAGCGGCCGGGTCTCAGTCACCGTGGCCGTCACGTGGATGGTCTCGCCGATGAAGACCGGGCCGCGGAACTTCCAGCGTAGCTCCCGGAAGGCCTCTGCCGTGCCCTCGATAACGCCCAGACGACCAATCAGCCCGCTGGCAATGGAGAGGATGAGCAGGCCATAGGCGACGCGCTGGCCGAAGATCGTCGTCTTGGCAAACTCGGCATCGGTGTGTAACTGATTCCAGTCGCCGGTGAGCCCGGCAAAGTTCACCACGTCCGTCTCGGTGATGGTGCGGGCAAGACTGGTCACCTTCTGGCCGACGGTGAATCCCTCGAAGTAGAGGCCGCGCATGGGCGGCTGGTCAGTGGATTGCGTCATGGGTTTAACTCCTATCCGCTGCCGGGCAGCGTTCGCTCCTCCGGCCCATCGTACTCGTGCGCCGTAGGGTGGATGCGCCGCATGGGGCGCTGGCGGCTCTGCTCCTCGTATACGTGGGCCACCAGCCCCACCGTGCGGCTGATGGCGAAGAGCCCGTTGCCCAACTCCGGCGGGAAGTCCATCTCACAGAGCAGGGTGGCGATGGCCCCGTCCACGTTCAGGGGCAAGTCGCGGCCCAGCGCTTCCCGCATGGCTGCTCGCAGGGCGCCGGCCATCTGCACATAGTCGCCGGCCACGCCCAGTTCCTCGGCCAGAGCGAANAGNCGCCGCGTNCGCGGGTCGTCGGTGTGNANGCGNTGGCCGTAGCCGGGNATGCGCTTCTTCTGCGCCCGATATTCGGCAAAAAGCTCCGCCGCCACGGTCGCAGCCTCCTCCTCCTGGCCGCTCTCTCG
>JGI24025J20009_10002417_pt1 | contig 13416 bp, 14 predicted proteins | sample Cruoilmetagenom3_FD_20009 | JGI IMG/M metagenome (IMG submission 20009)
AAAGAGAGAAAATCTACGTCAAATAGTTATGGATAATACTTCAGGAGAAGGAGCTGATGTAGTTGTAGTAGCGGCGGGAGTTTCTTCATTAGTTGAAGATGCTTTAGAAATCGTGAAAAAAGGGGGTACAGTAGTAGTAGTGGCTATAATGGAGGAATCTGCTCAAATAGATACTTTTAAAATAGTGTATAATGAAGTTGACATAGTGGGAAGTTGGGTCTATGGTAAAGATGATTTTCAGGCTGTTATGGACTTGATTAACAGTGAAAGGATTAAGCCGGGTTCTTTTGTCACCCACAGGTGGCCTATTGAAAAAGCCCAACAAGCTATGGAGGTGATTGATAAAAAAACTGAGAATGTGGTAAAAATAATGCTTACCTTTGACTGATACATTTGGAAATTATTCAGTCTAAAAAGGAAAAAGGAGGATAATATGGACGGAGGTTATACTGGTAAGATTCTCAGGGTGGATTTATCCAATCAGAAAACAGAAATTCAACAATTAGATAAGAATCTTGCCAGGAGCTATGTTGGAGGCAGTGGTATAGGGGCTAAGTTTCTCTATGATGAGACAACCAAGCGGACAGACCCCCTATCTCCTGAAAATCTTTTAATATTTATGACTGGACCCTTAACTGGCAGTGGAGTTCCCGGAACTGGTAGACACGAAGTTACCTTTAAATCACCTCTCACTGGTATTTTTGCTCGATCTGGTGTTGGAGGGAGCTGGGGGGTAGAGTTAAAGCAAGCAGGTTTTGATGGAATTATCCTTATGGGTAAAGCTGATAAACCCCTGTATCTCTGGATTCATGAAGAAAAAGTAGAATTCAAAGATGCAGAGCATCTTTGGGATAAAGATACTTATGAGGTGACTGAAATTTTAAAAGAAGAGACCGAGAAAAAAGCAAGTGCAGCAGTTATTGGCCCTGCAGGAGAAAGAAAGATAAAAATTAGTGGTATAGTTCATGAGGGTAATCATGCTCGGATGGCTGGTCGATGTGGTGGGGGAGCTGTAATGGGTTCTAAAAACCTTAAGGCAATTGTAGTTTGCGGAACTCAAAAGGTTTCCGTTAATCAGCCAGAAAAGCTTAAAAGTTACATTAAAGAGATGCTTCCTCATATAAAAGAGGTTGGTAAAGGGATGGGTGAGTTTGGTACTGGTGGAGGAATAGTTAATTATGAAAAATTAGGGAATTTCCCTCATAGGAATTGGGCATTATCGGACTGGGAAGAAGGAGCGAGTAAAATCTGCGGACAAGAGATGGCTGAGACTATTCTTACAGGGAGATATGCGTGTCGTCACTGTCCAATTGGTTGTGGAAGGGTAGTTAAGATTAGCGAGGGACCCTTTGCTCCTGTAGATGGTGGAGGGCCAGAATATGAGACTCTTGCAGCCCTGGGAAGCAATTGTTTGGTGGATAATCTGGAAGCAATTGCCAGAGCAAATGAGCTCTGTAATAGATATGGGTTAGATACTATGTCTACTGGAGGAGTAATTGGTTTTGCTATGGAAGCCTACGAGAAGGGTTTGATAAACAAAAAAGACACTGGTGGCATTGAACTTAAATGGGGAGATGGTAAAGCATTGGTGGAAATGGTTAAAAAAATTGGTGAAGGAGAGGATATAGGCAAATTATTAGGAGAAGGAGTAAAAAGAGCTGCTCTTGAAATAGGAAGAAATGCTGTAGAATTTGCTATTCAGGTGAAAGGGTTAGAGCCCTCTTTTCACGACCCTCGCTGCTTTTTCAGTCAGGCTATCTCTTATGTAACTACAAATAGAGGGGCATGCCACAATGGAAGTCAATCGCACTCTTGCGAGATGTTAGGAGCTCAACCCGATTTAGGAATAGATAAACCTCAGGATAGACATCAGATAGAGGGTAAAGCTGAGTTTACAATTAAGCTTCAAAATTTAATGTGTATGTTTGATGCTTTAGTTATGTGTAAATTTATGCATGTTACAGGAGCTATAAGAGTTCGTCCTATGGTGAATTTTTTAAATTATGTTACTGGATGGGGGATGAATATAAAAGAATTTATGAAAGTGGGAGAGCGAACATTCAATCTCCAGAGACTTTATAATGTGCGTTGTGGAATAAGTAGAAAAGATGATTTCTTGCCTCCAAGATTTCTTACATTAAAGCGAAATAGAGATAAACTTCCTCCTCTTGGTCAATTACTCAGCGATTACTATGATTACCGGGGATGGAGTGAAGAGGGGGTACCTACAGAAGAGAAATTAAGGGAGTTAAATCTATAAGGTAAGAATCGGTGAGGGGGAAATGCGAAGGATTTCCCCCTCAAGAATTTTGGAAATGAAAAGAAGGAGAAAAAGATGCCTTACAAAAGATTATGGGAGATAGGAAGCTTTAAAGTTGAATCGCCAAATGAGCGGAGTCTCCAAATTTTATATTCACCACAGGTAGATAAAGGAATACAGGATGTTACTGTGTTAATGTCAACAATAGCTCCTCATTCAGGGAAAACCGGCATTCATACTCATCCGGTGGATGAGTTTATATATATAATAACCGGTAGAGGTGAGGGTGAGGAGGATGGAAAAACCTTTAAAATAGAACCCGGGACTATAATTTATGCACCGGCAGGAGTTAAACACGATTGTAGGAACTTTGGTGATGAAACTATGCAAATGCTCTGCATTTATGTTCCTGCTCTTCCTGATGAAGTTGTTGAGAAAATTACCAGAAACGCAAAGTTACGGGTAAAGAAGAGCTGAAGATTTCTTCAGTTAAAACTTGATAAGAGCGGCATTCTCCTTTTAAAGTTACATCTAAGGAAAATTTGAGTCGATTTTTAAATATTTTTCTCTTCTGTACTCGCAGTCTCTTTTGCAGATTTGGCATTCATAAAATTTTTGCTCAGTTAACCCCATTACTCCAGAGACAGATTTTTTGGGTATCATAAAATAATTATCAGTTAATTTAACACCTATTTTTTTACTCTCTAATATTTCAAAGATTACTTTTTGTTTTTCTATATTCCAGAAATGCGTGGAACCAGGGCTAAACCTGGATATCTGCGGATAGTTTCTCTCTTTTTTAACTAACCCTTCAAGATATTCTGTTGCTAATTCAAGCGCGTAGGTTCCAATTCTATCTAAAATGAAAGCTTGAAGAATATTCTCAGACAATTCTCCCACTCTTCTCTCTAACCTATCACCAATGGTTATCAGATAAAATATTAACTCTGGAGAACATTTAAGTTTCTTTACGAGAAGCGAACTTTTTAACCTTTTTCCGTTCTCTAATAGTATTTTCTCACCAGTTACCTTTTTAATTGTTAAAGATGTGTAAAGAGCTTTTGGATTTATTAATCGATAGCTATCCTCAATTATATCATTAAGCTCCTTTTTTCTTTGTTCGCTTACATTAGTATTTCCGTGATAAATAATTCTCAATGTCTTGTCTTGATTAAATTTTAAGGGGATATTATTTAACATCTTCATTTTTTCTAAATCTCTTTTAAACTCTCACATTCCTCTCTATCCAAATCTGGAAAAAGGGGTCTATTATATGGTATTTACCATTATCCTTCGTCACCAAACCATTTTTCATTAAGGCTTTCAAAGATGTTTGGACTGAGGCACTTGAACTTAGATTATATAATAAACGAGCATCTTGAGAGAAAATTTCATCAGTTTTAGTCAGAGCGCTTAAAACTGCCCTTTGGCGAGGTGAACAGAAATCATACCAGCTATAAAAGAGTTCATTTTGGGCACGCAAAATTTCCTCTAATGCATCTTTTATATCATAATCTTCAATCTCATCTTTAGATGTATTTAACCATATAATAGAAGATAGCATCTGGACATAGTATGGAATATTTTTAGATAGATTAACTATTTTTTTAGCCAATAGATTAGATATCCTTTTATTGCCCCACTTAAACCGCTTACATACAAAATTAACTAACTCTTCGCTACAAATCGGAGGTAATGGATAAACCCTGGCTGATTTGTAAAACGCTCTCTCTGGATCGCTAAACATTTCTAAAATGGTATGAGTCTTACTGCCCATAAAAATATAACAAACATCATTATGATGCTGGATAAAAGACCTCATTTTTTTCTCAAACTGCTTCCCATCAAATTGGCTAATCTCTTGAAATTCATCAAAGATGACAACTACACGCTTTTTATAATCTTTTGCTATATTTTCTGGTAACTCATACACCTCTTCCAATGCTCGTTCTACGCTTGATTTTATACGAGAAAAATCAAATGATACTTTCCAGCTGCCATCTTTTCCCATTTCAAAACTTGGGATAATTCGTCTAAAAAGATTTGCTATTTTTTCAATTTTTTCTCTTCTGGTAAGAAATGCCTGGCTGATAGCTCTGGAATAAATTTCCAAAAATTGAGGTGGAGAATTTGCTCTGTGAACATCAACATAGACAGCAATGCTCTCTCTATTTTTAACTAAATCCTGGACTACCATTTTTATCAATGATGTTTTTCCTAAGCGGCGGTTAGAATAGATAAATACATTTTGAGCAGCTTTAATACAAGATGTAAGTTCCTGAATCTCACGAGTTCTGTTGCAAAAGTATTCACCCGTAACTGCTTCACCATATTTAAAAGGATTTACCATCTTTCCGTCCATTATTACTATTTATTATGTATTTTTGCATAATGTAATATAACATAATTTAAATAGAAGTCAACTGCCCGCATTAACTCATTTGTTGAGGCCTGACCCCCTGGCTTTCCTTCCTCTGATTTTTCCTCTGGCTAACGATGCGAATATTCCCAGGAAGCACAACACCCCGAATAAAGTAAAAGCGACCTTTGTACTTTTAAGTAGCAGGGGATAATGTTTGGGAGTTATACTTACCTCTCCCATTAAAATAGCGAATACAAGCATAACAATAGCCATACTCAGCATCTGTCCGGTTAGGCGCATTGTCCCCAGAGTAGAAGATGCCACGCCATAGTATTTATTTTCTACAGAGCTCATAACTGCATTGGTGTTTGGGGAGGAGAATAGAGCAAAGCCAAAGCCGAGAAGCATTAGGTTTAAAATAATTAACCAGAGCATACTTGATTTCTCGAGAGCAGAGAATACTACAAGTCCTAAGGCTATTATAGCCATTCCCAATGAGGCGACAATGCGAGGTTCTACTTTGTCAGAAAGTGCACCAGCAAATGGAGAGAAGATAGTCTGCATAACAGGTTGCCAGAGCAATATTAAACCTGCACTTTGCGGAGGGAATCCCTTTATGAGTTGAAGATATAGCGAGAGCAAGAATGCGATTGCAGAGGTAGCACTGTAGTTTAATAAAGCAGCAACATTGGAGAAAGCAAAAGTAATATTTTTGCTAAATAGTTTTAAATTCAGTACTGGATGGGGTATCTTTCTCTCCCACAGTATAAATAGAATTAAGACTATTCCACCAAGTAAAACCATCCATATATAATTTATGCTTGATTTGATAGATGAAATACCATACATCATTGTTATCAAAGATAAGCTGTAAATCGCTGCTCCGGGTAAATCAAATTTCTCTCCCTCTGCTTCTGCCCATTCACCTTTCAATCCCAACGATGAAAACAAAATAATAATTATACCCAGGGGAACACTGAAGAAAAATATCGACCTCCACCCGGAATGTTGGGTAAAAAAGCCGCCTAAGAATGGACCAAGAGATAATCCTGTATAAACCGCAGCAGTATTAACTCCCAATACTTTACCTCTTTTTCCCAATGGAAAGACAGAAGTCAAAATAGCTACTCCTGTTCCAAAAATCATTGCCCCTCCAATACCCTGGAGCACTCTAAATATAAGAAGAGTATTTATGGAATTGGCAACGCCGCATAGAAAAGAAGAAATTGTATAGAATAAAACTCCTGTTAAAAAGATTTTCTTTCTTCCGTATATATCTGCTATTCTTCCAAAAGGAAGTAGTAACATCGCTGCTGTTAAAAGATATACTGTGGGAATCCAGCTGAGCATTATCACATTAGCATGAAACTCTAAACCTATTATAGGAATAGCCAGGTTCATAGAGCTTCCCATAAATGGGGTTAGAAATGATGCGAAAGTAATTGCAATTAGTGCATATCTTTTTTCTGTATTATTCATTTTCTAAAGTCGGTCCTTATCAGGAGCAGATTATAGACAATATTTATACCCAGCAAAACTCCCTGTAGGCACAATTGCGGCAAAACTTTATTTTTATTGGCTGAGGAGGTTTTTCTTGGTTAATAATTTCTCTTATATTCTGAAAAGCTTTTTCCAGCTCATCTTCAGTACTTGGAGAAAGTTCTACAGGTATTTTCTTTTTTTCTTTGGGGATTAAAAGCTCTCCTTTATTGGAAGAAAATCACATATCTATAAACCTCAATAATTGTTTTACTATTTTAGGATGCAGTATTCTTCCTGAATGATAGGGTATTACTACTCTTGCATTAGCTTTTTTATATATTCTATGGCTACCTTTACTTCTGATTAACTCAAAGCCAGCTTTTAATAACATCTTTTCTGCTTGTTCAGCTGTTATTCTTGGTATTTTATTCAACTTTTATCTCTAAGGAGGTAGTTAATATTTCTTTGCTCAAAAGTTCCTTAATTTCTTCCTCGGTTAAAGTTTCTAAATATAGCTCTATGGCTTCTTTTATATTGCTTAACACCTCCTCTAGGGAATCTCCCTGTGTTTGGCACCCCTCTAACTCTGGACAATACGCATAATATCCATATTCATCCTTTTCTATTACAACACTCACTTTATATTTATTCATCCTGCTCTCCCGGATAAATTTGTTTTTTAATACAATATTTATCTACATTATTTATTAATAATACCTATTTTTAACTCAGATCTCGCTTCTTTCTTCTCTTATTCCCTTTCAAGTTAGTAACTTCTCTATGCTCTTAATAGAAAAGATTGGTTTTAAACTACTTTCTCCAGCGGACCCCCTCCAATATCTGCTCGAACTGATTACGCCTCTTATAGGTAAAATTTTTACCCTCTATTAGCTCCTCAAAACCTGACTCAATTAACTCAAGGGGCATTGATGCAAGGACCTTAAGGATACCATTAATATACCGTCGCGTAGTGTTAGAACCTTTTACTCTTCTCAATTCACTGAAAAGAAGATTGGCGCATCCTTTTGTGTTGAATCCCTCTAAAGCCTCAACAATTAACCTACGTTTTTCCCAATCGTCCTCGCAGTTTACCAAAAGACCCAGAAGATAGATTCCTGCATCTTGACGGCCGTATTGATGCATAAGCCTCAATACACTGAGAGGATTCCAAAATTTATCCCTGTCAACACTTAGGGTCTGTTTCAGGGTATAGTCAATGGGCAATTTTGCCGGATCAATGGAGCCTTCTTTTGTGATCCAGGAGGGTCTGTATTCTTTTGACATCTGTGACTCCTTTTCTAAGTGTAGTTTCTTTATTTTTCTCATTGGACAATTTGTCGAACTCACTATCTTCCTTCACCATTTAAAGCAATCCAGAGTTTTTCTTTCAAGCTCTCATCTTTTAAAGCTGGCTATTTTTTGAGAAATCATAATATTATTTTTCTGCAATAGAGTCCAAAATTCCATTAAAATTTTTTAACAATTTTGTCTCAGATAAGCTTTTATCAAATTCGGCAAGCCATTTTCTAATGTAGGGAAGATCCGCAGAAGGATTTTTAAGGAGAATAGATTTTACATCTTCTAAATCTCTCGGTCTGCCAGCGAAAATTTTATGGATTATAACATCCTCCAAAGAAGCAAATTTTACAATTTTATCCTTAATAGATATATCTTTTGCTCTTTTAATAGCTTTTCGCTCATAAGGAGTAAATGAAAAGATAAAATCTATTCTAATTTCAGTTGCTTTATCTTTAGCAGGTAAGACCATTGTTTTATTAACAAAATCTTCTACATTTGAAGGAAGAAGTATTAAATTTGTCTCTTCAGCAACTTTTATAATCTCAGGAAGGTAATCACCGTTAACCCCTAATGTTACATCTATATCTCGAGTAAGTCTCGGCTCCCCATAAAGGAGCACTGCCTGCCCACCAATAATCATATAGGGTATATTGTACTTCTCAAGACTTAAGCCGAGTTTAGCTAAGATTTCTTCAAACAATTGAGAATCCTTGCAATTCTTATATCTACATCTATCCCTTCCAAAGGGTCCTTGAGTGGCAAAACACCAAGATTTACTCCTTCTTTCCACATAGCCTCAAAAATCTTTAAAGCCTCCCTGAAAGAGAATTTTTCCTCTCTTATTCTTTCTTTTTCAAATTGTTCTAAGATATCAGGATTTTTGATCATTTATGTTTTTACTCCTTTAGAAAAAATAGAGCTTACTCATACTCAAGCATCCTCCCGTAATTATGGGAATATTTGAAGGTTATTGAATTTACAGAGTCTAGGGTAAGAAAGCCCCCGACTTTAGTCGTGGAGAGTGCCAAAAGTCCGGTATCTATGGTGTAAATCTTCCTTGGATGCTGGAGTCTATCTTTTGTGCTGTAAGAAAACAAAGAAATTTCAAAGAGAAGAAAGGCTGACTTTGTGTAAGATAGATATTCAGCAAGGGTTGATTTTGCAAGTTTAAATCGTCTTTCCTGAACGTCTCACGCCGGTTATAACAAAGACAACATCGGAGGGAATTTTTCCTGTTTCCACTTCAGGTTCTATAAGAGAAGGCAAGTCGCTCTCCAGCCATTCACTTATCAGATACCTCAAATTTTCCATATCGTTTCCTCTGGGAAACAATTATACTAAAAAATCGTATTCTGTCAAATACAATTAAGCAAGTTTATTTTTATTTTGGTATGGTTCTTCTGAAATATAGCTCAATAAATTGGAGGCCCTATCTTAAAATCTCAAACATTCCGAAACCCTGAGGATTTTTAGAGCCTAATCCGGCATCGTAAGCTAAGGATATGAGTTCTGGATTTCCTTTAAGGCTATATGTTCCCATCCATGCTTTTATCACAGTGCCTTTGTATTTGATTATTTTCTCTGATTGTTTATTTATTTTAAGGGGCTCAATGCTAAAGTTAGAGGAAAACGGCTCTTTTTTATAAAGAGCGTTATATTTTTTAAAGATATTTTTTGCAGTTAAGCTTGAGAACTCTTTTTCGAAGGGGGAGTAGTAATAGGTTTTTTTTCTTCCATCAGCCAGGGAAAGAGTGCTATAGATAGTTAAAGGAGAGAGCATTTTAATATTCACTGAATCCGAAATGTTGGGTTTGAAGTGAACTTCAATAGAACTTACAATTAGAGGATTTTCTGATAGGTTTATTTGGGGGACTCTGGCTAAGGTTTCTGCAAATTCCTGGATGAATCCTTCTATGGGGGAGCTGATATGAAAATGGATGGGACCGGAGAATGTAATCTTTTCTTTGTTTATACGGAATCTTCCCATAAGTCGGGAGAAAGTGAAGAGTTTAAACTTTCTTTTTCCGAACTTATAGCCCTCATTATGAAGAAAATCAGCCATATTTTTAGAAATATGGTGATAAGTAAAACTCTGAAGGAGGTAGTTATAATGAAGGGGAAGGCTGATATTTTCCTTAAAATGTTCAAAAAGAATGCTTACTCTCATTTTTGCTTTGCGCTTAAGCTCACCATTGGAGAAAATATCAATAGCTTTCTTTATTTAGGAATTTTTATTTTACCTTTTTGAATAAGATATTCTATTAGTCGGTTAATTAGCCTTTTGCCGGCAGGAGTAATCCAGAATTTCTCAATAGTAGATATTCCTGTTCCTTCTATCATTTCCTCTTCCTCAGTTTTAATTATTCCCAACCACTTAAGATAATCCAGTAGTATTGTTTCTAAGGTAGCGGTTAAACTCTCTATAAAAAATTTTTCCTGAGGTTCAATCATTTTTATGCTGGACGCATAGATTTTATTCATCAATTGTTCAGGGGTTGTTTTTTCACTTACCTTAAGGCGATGTAAATGATAGAGAAAGGTTTCAAAATTTTTTTGATGCATATCACAATAAGGGTCCAAGAGGTCTCCTGGCTGAAGTTCTTTCCAATCTACCTTTTCAACCCAGATGCAGAGAAGTTCAAAAAGTTTCTCCCCGTAAGATTTTTGACTGAATTTCTTTACTTTAAGCTTATCCACATTTACTCTTCCCTTTTCATCTATATAGATAAATCTTTCCGCACGACAGATTTTATCTATAAAGTGTATATAAAATTTGCGAGGCTCTTCTCCTCTTTTTTCCTCTTCACCTAAAAATATAAAGCTATCCTTATATTTAAAATTCTGCTCTATTATTTTAAGGTGATTAAAGGGAATCCACCTGTTTTTCAGGGTAACTTTTACTCTGTTTTGCTCAAAATAGCTGATGAAAGCTTCCGCATCTTTTACAAGAGAAGTGTCTCTAACAGTGATATTATTCAAGTCGGTTTTAATTTCCGGATTAGGAATCATAGGAGTTATGCTCACTTTAATAGAAAAATCTTTTCGGGGATTACCCAACTTTTTCCTTTCTTCCATAATTACTTCCCGGGGAGTTCTGTAACTTAGCTCTGGCTGAGACTCTGAAAGCCACCTATTTTTGCATCTTTCTATCTCTTTTTCTAAATCCTCCTGGGTAGAGAATTTCTCCGGATCAATTTTTGAAGTTACATAATGCATCAGATCTTGAGTAAGTTCCCTCTCTCTGGGACCTATCTCTTCTTCTTTTTGCTGGGGAGACTTTCCTCCAAATTCATCTCGGGGGGAAAGATTCCAGAATAGATTAAAAAGTTCCTGAAACTCTATAAATTCTTCAGTAGTAGAAAAGTCAATTTTTTCTGTTAGCTCTTTAAGAACTTTTACAGGATCAGTAGTTTCGTTTATCTTTTTTCTTAGCTGTTTAATGGTGATTGCTTTTTTACCTAAATGCCCTTTTAATTCACGCCTTAGTTTTTTCTCCACTACTTTTAGGTCATCTTCTGCCGCCCTCCTTTTTCTTCCTTGATAGAAAATCCTCTCCAGCAGTAGAGGGTCGGGTCCTATTTTATCCTCCAGTGGCATTCGCTTCCATTCTCTTTTTGCCAGATAAGAAGCATTCTTAGGAATAAATAAACTGATGTGGAACAAAGCATAATCTTTCTCGTAAGGGAGAATTCTCGCAATAATGAGTTCCTCTTCTTCCAGTTGGTAGGTGCCTCTATTCTCCCTTATTTTATAAACCTTATCAGAAGATAGGTCTTTAGCTATAAAGTGGGAACCAATGGCAACTTTTAAAACTTCAAATGCACTGTAGATATGGAATTTGAATCCAGAATAAATTTCTCTATCTTTTTTGTTAAAGCTCGATAACTTTTTGGATAGAAATACTTCAAGAGGAGCTGCCTCATAGTGGTTGGAGGAATAAGAAAAAAGAAAATAATCAAGGAAACGAAGCTCAGCGGATTCCCTTTCCTCAGAGGTTGGGTAGTGAATCTCTAACCCGGAGGTGAGGAATCTTTTTCTTTCTTTTTCTATCTCCTCACTTAGATAACGGTCTTGTTCGCAAAACTCCAGAATTTTACTACAATACTCATGAATCCTGGTAGCAGGTTCCATATCTTCCATAAAAATGTCATCGTAATACATTTCTTATACTTCCTCTCAGCTCTATTAAGTTTTTCTTAAAAACTTTTGAATGAAATCTCTAACTTTCTTCATAATAGAGATAGCTTCCATCGCATCTTTTTCTAAGGGATTAAATCCTGGATATCTAACCTCAACTGCGTAAACATTTAATTTGACCAGACCTTATCGTTTCCTCTGAGAAATAATTATGCTAAAAAATCGTGTTTTGTCAAATGGCATAAATATATTTTGCAGGAAAATCCTTTTATAAAGTAGGGAACGGTCGCGACCGTTCCCTACCTCTCGTATTTTTCTTAATTCTTATTTCTGAAAAGTTGTTTGACAAAACTTTCTCCCCCATTAAATTGATAAAGACTATATTTTATAAAAAAATTTAAGGAGGAGACTATTAAATGAATTATTTATACTGTTCGCTTTGCGGAGAAAAATACGAGCTAAAGGAAATACTTTTTAGATGTCCTGAATGTAATGAGCCCTTAGAAGTAGCATATAAATTACCCGAAATCAATAAAGAAGATTTAATAAGGAGAAGAGAAAATTCTCTCTGGAGGTATAAAGACCTTTTCCCTTTTGAGGGTGAGATTAAGAAGATAAGTTTAAACGAAGGAGAAACTCCTCTAATTAAATCCTCTAACTTAGGGAGAAAAATTGGTTTGAGAAGTCTTTACTTTAAGAACGAGATTCTAAATCCTACAGGCTCATTTAAGGATAGGGGAACCAGCGTAGGAATAAGCTGGGCACTCCACCTGGGTTTTGATAAGGTAGGAACAGTTTCTACGGGAAATATGGCCGTATCAGTGGGAGCATATGCAGCAAGAGCTGGAATAAAAAGTTTTATACTGGTTCCTGCAGGAATTCCTGAAAATAAATTGGGACATATCTCCACTTTTAATCCTGTAATTTTAGAGGTGGAAGGAGATTATGGTGAACTTTATTATAAAAGCTTAAAAATAGGGAAGGAGAGGGGAATTTATTTTATTAATTCGGATAATCCCTTTAGAGTTGAGGGGCAAAAGACGATAGCCTTTGAGATATGCGAAAAGTTTTCTTTTGATGTACCTGACTTTGTTTTTATTCCTGTAAGTAGCGGTGGAAATTTCTCTGCAATATATAAGGGATTCAAGGAATTTTACAATTTGGGATTTATCCTTAAAATTCCAAAATTAATAGGAGTCCAAGCGAAGAGATGTAGTCCTGTGGCGAGTGCTTTTGAAAAAGGGAAAAAGGATATAGAAAAGTTTAAAAATCCCCAAACAATCGCTCATGCTATTGCCAATCCATTTCCTCCCAGTGGAAATAGAGTTTTAAGAATTGTCAAGGAAAACAAGGGAAGATTAATTTCTGTCTCTGATGAAGAGATATTAAATGTCCAGAGACTTTTATCAAAATATGAGGGGATATTCTGTCAGCCAGCGTCGGCAACCAGTATAGCCTCTGTTATTAAATTAAAGGAAGAAGGGTATTTAAAAGGAAAGGAAGTAATTGTCAGTGTTTTAACAGGAAACGGGCTTAATGACCCAAGCGTCTTTAAGTATTATAAACCGAATTTAAAAAAGGCTAAATTTGGTGATTTAGATTCTCTTATAAGCTAAAAACTTTCCTTTCGAAAAATTTTCACAGTGCTTAAAGGAGACCCCTGACATACATAAATTCCTGAGTATTCGTATCCGCCGTATATCTGTGTGTGAGGGAGGACTTCAATATACATCTCTCCAATAGAACCTGTATGAAATAAGAGGTTATAAGCAGGCTCGATATCCATTTTTATCATAAGATTGATTGTTGCCTTAAGAAGCCTCGTAAGAGATAGAGCCAGCTCCGAAACTTCCTCTTTGTTTAAATCGTGAAGATA
>JGI24025J20009_10002419_pt1 | contig 13409 bp, 15 predicted proteins | sample Cruoilmetagenom3_FD_20009 | JGI IMG/M metagenome (IMG submission 20009)
CCTCGATGCCTGGGAAGTGCAGGAGCGCCTCGGCAGCCCCGAGGGTGAGCTCGCCATCGCTCAGGCCATTGCCTACATGGCCGCAGCAGCCAAGAGCAATGCCCTGTACAGCGCCTTTAATGAGGTGGTGAAAGATGTGCGTTCCATGCCGAGTCACGAAGTGCCCCTGCATTTACGCAATGCACCGACCAAGCTGATGAAAGAACAAGATTACGGGGCCGAGTACCGCTATGCCCACGATGAGCCGGAGGGCTTTGCCGCTGGCGAAAACTATTTTCCCGAAGCCTTAAAAGATAAGCAGTATTATCAGCCCGTCGAGCGGGGGCTAGAGTTAAAGATTGCTGAAAAGCTGCGGCACTTACGTGATTTGAATAAAGCGAGTTCTATGCAACGCTACACTGACAAGGATGACCCAACATGCAATGGTTAGCTGTCGCCCTCGGTGGCGCTTTGGGCGCAATGGGTCGCTATGGCGTAGGTGCAATACTGTTCCCCGTCGAGGGCAGCCGTTTCCCGCTGTCGACATTGGTCGTCAATGTGCTCGGCTCACTCATTATGGGTGTGGCGTATGTCGTCATTGTTGAGAAATCCCTGCTTGGCGGGCAGTGGCGCGAACTGCTGATGATCGGTTTTCTCGGTGCCTTTACCACCTACTCGACTTTCTCCCTCGACGCCCTGGCTTTGTGGCAAAATGGCCACTTTGCGCTGGCGCTGTCTTATGTCGTGATTACCTTGTTTTTGTGCCTCGGCGGCACGCTCACCGGACTTGCGCTAACACGTCTTATTTAAGCTGTTCGATTTAAACTGTAGCTTTAACTTCAGGAAAACCCCGTCATGCTCGACCCGAAAACCGTCCGCTCTAATCCCGAGCGTGTTGCTGAACAACTCAAAGTCCGTGGCTTTACGCTCGATGTTGCGGCTATAGAAGCCCTTGAAAACCAGCGTAAATCGCTACAGGTTATTGCTGAGTCCTTGCAGGCCGAGCGCAATAGCCGCTCGAAAAACATTGGTAAAGCCAAGGCTGCCGGTGAAGATATTGCCCCACTGCTGGCAGAAGTTGACCAGTTGAAAAGTGATCTCGAGGCGGCAGAAAAAAGCCTGCATGAGGTTCAGCTTGAACTCGAAACTCTGCTAAGTGGCATTCCCAATATTCCCGATGCCGAAGTGCCTGCCGGTAAAACAGAAGACGACAATGTTGAAATTAATCGCTGGGGCGAAGCCCGTAGCTTCGATTTCCCCATTCAGGATCACGTTGACCTAGGCGATAAACTGGGCCTGCTCGACTTTGATGTGGCAGCGAAAATTACCGGCTCGCGCTTTGCGGTAATGCACGGCCAGCTAGCGCAACTGCACCGGGCTTTAATTCAATTTATGCTCAACACTCACACTGTCGACAATGGCTACAGCGAAGTGAATGTGCCTTTTATCGTCAACAGTGATTCCCTGTATGGCACCGGCAATTTGCCAAAGTTTGAAGAAGACCTGTTTAAGCTGCGCGCCGACAATGAGTTTTATTTAATCCCCACTGCTGAAGTCCCTGTCACCAATCTCTATCGCAACGAAATTGTCGATGCCGATAAATTGCCGCTGAAGTTTGTTTGTCACACGCCCTGCTTTAGAAGTGAAGCGGGCAGCTACGGTCGTGATACGCGGGGCATGATTCGCCAGCACCAGTTTGAAAAAGTCGAGCTAGTGCAATTTGTGCGACCCGAAGAATCGGAAGAGGCACTGCTGGGTTTATTGCGCAATGCTGAAGTCATACTCGAAAAACTCGGCTTGCCCTATCGCACCGTTATTTTATGTGGCGGCGATATTGGTTTCTCTGCCGCCCGCACCTACGACATTGAAGTGTGGCTGCCCTCGCAGGATAAGTACCGCGAAATTTCCTCCTGCAGTAATTTCCGTGACTTTCAGGCGCGCCGCATGAAGAGCCGCTGGCGCAACCCCGACAGCAAAAAGCCAGAGTTGCTGCACACAGTTAACGGTTCAGGCCTGGCCGTAGGGCGCACATTGGTTGCCGTGATGGAAAACTATCAACGCGAAGATGGCCGCATTGATATCCCCGAGGTACTACAGCCGTTAATGGGTGGTTTAACCGTTATCGGCTAATCGGCTAGGGGAGGAGCGTTACCCATGGATTATTTACCCCTGTTTCATCGCATCGCAGCGCGCCCCTGTTTGGTGGTGGGCGGCGGTGATGTCGCCCTGCGCAAAGTGCGCACCCTGTGCGAAGCCGGTGCTCATATTAGCCTTATCGCCCCGCGTATTTGTCAGGGTATTGTTGATATGGCGCTGGAATACCCGGCGCTGTTAAAGCTGTTCGAACGTGAGTATTACAAAGACGATCTCGACAATGTGGTGCTCGTTATTGCGGCCACCAGCGACCAGCCCTTAAATGCGGAAATTTCTGCCGAGGCGCAACAGCGCAATATCCCGGTGAACGTGGTCGATAATCCCGCGCTGTGTAGCGTTATTTTCCCCGCCATTGTTGACCGCTCACCTATTCAGGTGGCCATTACCTCCAGCGGCACTAGCCCAGTAATGACTCGCCTGTTGCGGGGTCGTATTGAAACGCTTTTGCCCGGTAATTTAGGGGCTTTGGCAAAATTGGCAGCCCGTTATCGCGCTAAAGTGAAAACATTGTTAGCCGGTGAAAACCAACGCCGCCGCTTTTGGGAGAGCGTGCTCGACGGCGACGTTGCCGGAGCGGTTTACGCGGGCAATGATGAACAGGCCGAGCAGCAGTTGTTGGCCCAGCTTGAAACAATGGCGGCTGATGCCGGTGCGGATGCTCAAACCAATGGTGAGGTTTATCTCGTCGGCGCAGGCCCGGGTGATCCCGACCTGCTCACCTTTCGTGCCCTGCGTTTAATGCAGCAGGCCGATGTGGTACTCCATGACCGACTGGTCTCGCCCCAGGTATTAGCCATGGTGCGCCGCGATGCCGAGCGTATTTATGTCGGCAAGCGCGCTGGTGATCACGCGGTAAGTCAGACCAATATTAATAGTTTGCTCGTTGATCTGGCAAAGCAGGGTAAGCGCGTATTGCGCCTGAAGGGGGGGGACCCCTTTATTTTCGGTCGTGGTGGCGAAGAGATCGAACGTCTGGCCGAGGAGGGCGTGCGCTTTCAAGTAGTGCCGGGTATTACTGCGGCTTCGGGTTGTGCCAGTTATGCCGGAATACCCCTTACCCATAGAGACTTTTCCCAGTCAGTGCAATTTATAACCGGCCATAAAAAGGATTATAAGCTCGACCTCAACTGGCCGAGTTTAGCGGTGCCCAATCAGACACTGGTTTTTTATATGAGCCTGGTAAGCCTGGGTGATATTTGTGCTGAACTGGTTAAACACGGCCTGGCTAGCGATACCCCGGCAGCGCTGGTTGAAAAAGGCACCACGCCAGAACAGCGGGTGGTGATTAGTGACCTCGCCAATCTTGCCGACAAAGTAGCGGGGCTAAAAGTGCGAGCGCCGACTTTATTAATTATTGGTCATGTCGTTAGCCTGCAAAATAAATTGACGTGGTTTAACACTGAAAATGTTGAAGGTAAAAATAAGGAGCTTATAAATGAGTGACTACGATGTCGATTTATTTGTTATTGGTGCCGGTTCCGGCGGTGTGCGCACGGCCCGTATGTCGGCCCAGTACGGTGCCAAAGTCATCGTTGCCGAAGAGCAATATCTCGGCGGCACCTGTGTCAATGTAGGCTGCGTACCGAAAAAGCTCTTTGTTTACGCCTCCGCCTTTGAAGAAGAATTTCGTACTGCCGCCGGTTTTGGCTGGACAGTACCGCCGCAAAGCTTTGACTGGCCAACACTACGCGATAATAAAACCCAGGAAATCGAACGTCTCAATGGTATTTATCGCAACTTGTTAAAGCAGTCCGGCGTTGAATTAATTGAAGGCCGTGCGCAGATCACCGGTCCCAACAGCGTTGTGGTTAATGGTCAGGAATACACTGCGCACAAAATATTGGTGTGCACTGGTGGGCGACCCTTCGTGCCGGACTTTCCCGGTAATGAACATGTCATTACTTCTGAGCAGGCTTTTTATCTCGACACATTGCCCAAACGTATGGTCATTGTTGGTGGCGGTTATATTGCGGTGGAATTCGCCGGTATTTTCCACGGCCTCGGCGTCGAGACTCATTTGCTCTATCGTGGCCCCCTGTTTTTAAGGGGTTTTGATGAAGACGTTCGCAATCATCTCGCCGCAGAAATGGTTAAGAAGGGCGTGCATTTACATTTTGATACCGACATACAGAAAATAACCAAAGACGCCAGCAAGCAACAAGATCAGTTGACGTTGAATTTGACCGACGGCTCGACGATGAGTGTCGATAGTGTGATGTATGCCACCGGCCGCAAGGCCAATACGCAAAACCTCGGCCTTGAGACAACCGCCGTTAGTTGCGATTCACGGGGCGCAATAGAGGTCGATGACTTCTTTCAAACAGCCGAGCCCTCCATCTATGCCCTCGGCGACGTGATTGGCCGTGTCGAGTTAACCCCAGTAGCGATTCGCGAAGGCATGGCGCTATCTGAGAATTTATTTAAAGGCGGCACCACCAAGGTTGATTACGACTTTATTCCCACCGCCGTATTTAGCCAGCCAAATATCGGCACGGTGGGTTTTAGTGAAGCCGAGGCACAACAAAAATATAGTGAGATTAAAGTCTTTGAATCACGCTTCAAACCGATGAAACAAACCATCGGTGGCATTGACGAACAAATCTATATGAAATTGATTGTCGATGCCGCAAGCGACCGTGTTGTCGGTTGCCACATGGTGGGTGAGTCAGCCGGTGAAATTATGCAGGGCCTGGGGGTGGCGATTAAAGCGGGGGCGACCAAGGCTGATTTCGATGCCACCGTGGGTATACACCCAACGGCGGCGGAAGAGTTTGTCACTATGCGGGTGGAGCGTTCGGCTTAAGGCAAAGTGGCAGAAGGTTCATGATTGCAAGACTTCGTATGTCTTGAAAGCACTCACGTTGTATAAAAAATTCCAGCAGTCGAGATGCGGCCATTGTTGAGGTCTATCTAAGTGGGGATTATAGTCTCAAAGAAGTAGGTGACTGTTTTGGGTTGCACCATTCGACGGTGAGGTGCGTTGTTGAGAATCATCAATCAAAGACTTGCCCCCGTGTCTTTGTAGCCTTGATCTAGTGCGTGCTGCACCATGTACTGTCCAAGCTTGCCTGATGCGCCAACGATACAGATTTTTTTCATGGTAGTGCCCTTATGTCGTTAGACTTTATTAGAAACTGTTTTCAGACTTATTGAAAATGCTTTGTTTGATAGTTGTGTATATCGAATAACGGCTGAAACCCAAGTGAGTCATACAAGTGCTTTCCTGCTTCAGAGGCTTGCAGGCTGATCGCTTCAAGCTGCTGTTTTTTACATTGATTAATTAGCTTGGTCATTAGCCCTCTGGCTATCCCTTTTCCTTGAAATTCAGGACTAACGGCGACTTGGTGAACACCCATTACGCTACCAGTTTGGTAAAGCAGCGCAGTAGCTACAGCTGTTCCATGCAGCTCAAAGAGTAAACACGAAATGCCCTCGTAGTCTTTTATATTACTAATAATGGTTGGGTCAATTTCGTATCCAAAGGCATTACTACCTATCGAACCCCATTCATCTATGTGACTTTTGCTTTTAACCTCAACAGTGTCAAAATCGATACATGCTTTAGATGGCTGCCAATTGTTGAGTTGAAGGTCCATTGCTACTTGGTTAAATGCGTGTTGAAAGCCCGATGCATTAAGTGTTGATTGAAGCTCAATGCTATTGGCGTTTCTGCTGACCTGATTGTTTTGAAATAGTGAAACTGTTGTGTTGGGTGAAATAAGGCTAAGATTTTCCAATTCTTGCTTTACGTAAGTAGTGTCATTTAATACTTCTGGGTTTTCTATCCAGCAGCGATAAGGCCATCCTGTGTTGTGCAATATGGATGTATGCTTGGGTAAAAGCTCTTTAGCGCCGTAAATCTTCCAGAGGCCTATAAGGTTCGAGTAATTATCTTGTACTGGATTCATGAGTGTTCCTTGTTAATTAAGACAATACCTACGATGAGCAAAACAACGCCGACTATTTTTAGAGGGTTTATCGGTTGTATAGGCAGGTTAAAGAAACCATAGTGGCTGCTCGTTATGGCAATGATGAGTTGCCCAGTCAAGGCTAGAGACATCATGGGGCCGACTCCCATTTTAGGGATTAGAAAATAAAACATACCAACACCGAAAGCACTAAATAGGCCACCGAACCACAAATACCAAGGTACTGATTTTATGGTGCTTGTTGATATTAAGTTTTCAGATGTTAAAGAGTATGCCGCTACCATGATGAGACAGCTGAAAAAAAAAGCAGTCGCAGTAGCCGCTATTGAGCTATTCAGCAAAACACCTAAACGGGCGTTCATTGCTGCCTGTAGAGCGATAGCTGCTCCAGCAAGTAATGCGTAGCTTGCATAAGTCATTTGATTCACCGCTCTTCAAATAGCAAATTGTCATCTAATCTAACTTTAGGTTTGTAGGCGTTACGGTCTTCATGATGCCGATAGCCGACTGGACATATAACTGAAGTCGTTAAGTTTTCGTCTTTAAGTGCTAACACCTTGTCATAGCCGTTGGATTCAAATCCTCCCATCGGACATGTGTCGATCTTTAGGTTTGCTGCGCAAGTCAGAAAGTTTCCTAAAGCAATAAAAACCTGTTGGTGAGCCCATTGTTGTATTTCTAGTGTGTCCTTTCCAGTCAATGCTCCCTTCATTTGTTTTGACATATCGAGCAGCATATTAGGAGCGACAGCATTGGCTTTGGCGTAAGCATCGATATATCGATCGACAATTACATCAGGGCTACTTTTCTCAGCCGCGAAAACAAAAAGGTGTGAACAATGTGCGACTTTATCCTGACCATAAGAGTAGGGCAGGAGTTCTCTTTTTATGTCTTCAGAACTTATTACGATAACTCTATATGGCTGGAGTCCATAAGAAGACGGACTAAGCTTGATAGCTTCCTTGAGCGTTTGTATATCCTTGTCTGGAACTTTTTTCGTATTGAATTTTTTAACAGCATAACGCCAGTTTAAATTGTCGATGATGTTCATAGTCTTATCCTTTATAAATAGAGTTTTAATGAATCGGAAATGCAATAGGGCGAATGGGTGCAGCATCAGCCCCGAGTAACTTTAAGGAGCCAGCGATAAAGGCAAATTCGTAAACCTTGTTGCGGGACAGATCTTCGAGATACACCAATTCAAGTATTGGGGTGCCTTGTTCAGCGAGTAGGTAGGTGTGAATGGGGACGTAATCTGTTTCCAGCTCTGACGGGAAAGCTTCTAGGCTAAGGTTGTCAGCACCAACAATCATGGCGCCACTCTCCTCAACGAGATACTTTGCAGCAGCGAACCCCAAGCCTGGAGGGTTATCCATAAATGCCTGCGCATTTTCATAGACTTTCATTCGGCCAGTGCGAAGTAATACGACATCACCTTGTTCGACCTTGGTATTCTGATTCTTGAGCGTTCTTGTAATATCAGCTTTGGTAATTCTGAATCCAGGTGGCAGCATGTCTACACCTTTATCAGCAGCAATATCTATCAGCACACCTCTGGCAATAATTGGTGGGAATGTTTCAACACCTCCCTTTTTCCATCCTCGGTCGCCAGCGTGTTTGTCAGCCGAGAATCCATTCCAGATTTTCCCATCAAGCACGAAATGATTGAGAGCATCAATGTGAGTGCCCATGTGGGTATACATCGAAATGGCTGCCCCTGTGTAACTTACATGCTTGTTCATCTCTGTACCGAGATGAAGTGGGTCATCAATGACAGTGCCTTGAGGGGTATGTGTCATCCAGATGCGATAGTGAGGATCACCTGCGGCTTGCCAGCTTGGCATGCCAATAAAATATTCGACTGAAAGGTCGTAGGCCTTGCCGCTAGAAATCCTTGCCAATAACGAAGTTTGGCTTTCTTCAGTTATTAAGTTTAAGCGGCCAATCTCGTCTTCGGCTCCCCAGGGGCTGACCCCAACAGCTCGCTCCGTGGCAAAGGCATGCATGCCAAGGAACGATAGACAGATGGGTACAGCTAGTTTGCTAATTGAGTGCATGAAACCTCTCCTGTTGTTTATTATGGGTTTATAGTAATTGATGAAAAATTATTGATAATCACCCTTATTGGAATATCATTGTTTCCAATTCGTAACCAATCAACGTGTTAGCAGGAGGAGTCTTTGTTAGATGACATCCGTATCTTTGTTGAGGTGGTCAAGGCGGGTAGCTTTACAGGAGCTGCGCAGACGCTGAATTTGTCTCGTTCTTTGATCAGTAAGAAGTTAACAGCGCTAGAAGGAAGTCTGGGTATTCGATTGCTGAATCGCACCACTAGGCGCCTTAGCCTGACTGAGGCAGGTGAACATTTTTATCATAACTGCAGAAGTGGGTTGCTTGCGATTGATGAGGCGGTGGACCAGATTCATTCCATGAGTGCTGAGCCTCGAGGAAAGTTGTATGTCAACTTACCCGTCTCTTTCGGTGTCACTCATATTGCGCCACTTATTCCAGAGTTTCTCGAGAAGTACCCACTTATCGATATTGATTTACATTTTGAGGATAGGCGAGTAGATGTTATTGCGCCCGGGTTCGATGTGTCCATTCGTGTGGCAGAAATAGAAGATTCAACACTAGTGGCTAGGAAGCTAGGAGTTTCTAAGCTTTTAGTTGTTGCCTCTCCAGAATATTTAAAGCGATACGGGGCACCTTCAACGCCTCAGCAGTTGGTTGATGGGCATCAAATAGCTAGTTTTAGGTTGCAAGAGTCATCGTTGCAGTGGGAATTTGAAAATTCCCACGGTGAGTCAGAGATGGTTAAGCTGGCAGCGAAAATATCTACGGATAATAGCCTTGCACTGAGAGAGATTGTGTTAGGGGGTGCAGGAATTGCTCGCATACCGACATTTTTGGTGGGCCCTGATGTTAAGGAAGGTAAGTTGGTCTCATTATTCCCAGATTTACAAGTACCAGCCAGGCCTATTTATGCGCTTTATCCTCGGCGAGAGTATCTGCCGAGCAAGACAAAGGTGTTTTTAGATTTTATGGCTGAGAAAATATCAGATCCACCTTGGTGGGATAGCGGTATTCAATAAAGATTGGTGAAGGAGGGTGAGAAATAGGGTCAGGCCTGAGTTAATGGAAAAATAAAGTCAGGCCTGAGTGAATCACCCCGGTTTTATCGGAGGCAGTTTCAAAATCAAAGGGGTCAAAATCAAAGGGGTCAGACTCCATAATCAAAGGGGTCATAATCAAACAAAATCAAAGGGGTCAGACTCCATTGATGTGAAATCATTAAGTTATGGGTGTTTTCGAATACAGGGTTTGGCAAAGTGCGCATGCGCAGTATACAAATGTTATGCATTATGAGGAGTATTTAGGTGTCTGAAATGTTCTCAGAGTTAAGGAGCCTCTGATCAACCAGCCTGTTTAATAGGTTTGCAAAAATGAGAACAATACCTCCATTACACTAGCTAATTGACATTTTCATTAGCAAGTTAATTTGTTATTGTTGGCTTCGGAATAAGCATGCGTTTTTATTTGACATTACAAGGCCATTCTTGGCAGTAACAACAGAGGTTTGAAAAATGAAGAAAAAAGGAATTATCACTTTATGCGTTGGCGTTAGTCTACTAGGGGGGGGGTGCGCAACAAATAACACCCAGGCACCACACGCAACAAGCTACCCTTCTTCGGATCAACAGATTATGCAAGCAGGTCACCACTGGGATGTATTAGCTTCCCATGAGGCAGCCAATATAATCACCTCTGTTGGCGATAAAACACCCATATATCTCAATAAAACAAACTCAGAAACAAGTCCCTTTTCTACAGCATTCCACGAGCTTCTAACAAGCCAGCTAGTCCAAAGTGGAGCGACCGTTGTTGCAAAGCCTTACCAGCAATCTGTCACCGTTTCATACAAAACTCAAGTTCTCGAACATAATGACCGCGGTTACCTTTCACCTAAACCTGGTTTTTACACAGCCCTTGCATCTGGACTATGGCTTGCAGGCCAAGCGATAGAAGACTGGAGTCACCCCGAAGCTCTTATTGCTCCTATTGTTATTGGTGCCGACTTGTTTTCAGGTAGCTGGGCTTCCCGGTCGCCGACAGAGCTACTAATCACCACTCAGGTGCAAAATAAAAATCTCATTGTAATGTCAAGCTCATCCATTTATTACCTTAACTCTAGCGATGAAAGTAACTACACAGAGTCCAGATTAAAATCAATAAAAGTCGTCAACAAATAAAGGGAGTTTCAAATGATCAACAAAGGGTTTCGGCTTCTTATTATATCCGGCTTAATGCTATCTCTTGCAGCTTGCCAGTCCCAACCGGGTGACTATGATGAAAACATCATTAACACAAGCCATCAAGCAGCAAAGATTCTTATTAATAATGCAGCAAGGGGAACAAACCCCAATAAACCATTGATTTTTGCCAGCTTTGTAAATATTAACAACTTAAAAAGCTCTTCATCTTTTGGCCGGATCGTTTCGCAGCAAATTTCCACCTATTTCACAAGTAATGGCTACAAAGTAATTGAGATGTTACTGAGGCAAAATGTTTATATCGAGCAGCAACAAGGGGAATTCCTTCTTTCCAGGGAGCTAAAAAATATTAGCGAGCAACACAATGCTCAAGCTGTCGTCGTAGGCACATACGCAATAGGAAAAGATGCTATTTACATCACAACAAAAATGGTTGATGCTAAAACTAACCTCGTTATCTCATCCGTAGACTATTCTCTTCCCATGACATCAAATACTAGATCTTTACTTAAAGGTTCTCGCTAGCATACGAGCAATATCTGTCTGATAAAAATGCCCTGAATATTCAGGGCATTTTTATTTAACCTCCAACAAATAGTCACCTTTCAAACATTAAAGGGGGTGCTGCCCTTTAATTGCTGTTGCTAACTAGGGTTTACAGCTCGACGGGTTTAAGGGGGTTGAACATTAAAGGGGACGAGCATTAAAGGGGACGGAGCCCTTTAACACTAATGACATTGAAGCAGAATTTGAAGGTTGCTTAGGCCGAGCTTATGCTGAATGGGATAAGAACCACATCATAATCTAGTGAGCTTTTCTCCCCTATCTCGACATAAGCTGCGTAGTCACCCGCATTTAGAAAACGCACTTTATTCTTGATAAAGCCAGTTGTTGGCTTTGTATAGGGGGATTCGTAGATGGTTGAGGTATATTCGCCCTTTGCTCTGTTTTCGTTAAGTTTGACAAATTTTACCTTCACGGGCATATCCCTAACATCTTTATCCATAAGGTCGATAACAACAATCAGCGGGCCGGTGTCGGGTACAGCCTGGCAAAAGCGTTGAAGATAATCTACATTAGATGCCTGTTGACCGGGGTCGTAGTAGGCTGAAAAGCGCACAATATAAAAATCACTCGAATGAATACAGCTGTCTTCCGTGTTATTAAGGAGTTGGACTGCATTGCCCGTAAAATCAACTTTATAAGCAAGGCTAAGGGCGATAGCCAGTAAACTCAATAAAACTGTTACGGTAATCGTCGAAAGTTTAGCCAGCGTCTTGTTGCTAATAATAACGTTTTTCATTACTTGTCTTCTGGGCAAGTGCAGCACATCGTTATACCCCGGTTGTTTTTTGAATTCACTTTGCTAGCCTCAATTTTTAGTGTTATTTAGCGGTGAATGTAAAATTATATTTGCCCGATACGACATGCCCATCACTGGATAGGGCCCGGTAACGTACCAGGTAATTATCAGGGGTCAGTGACTTCAATTGTTTTTTTAAGCACAGTTCCTGAGCTTTGTTGATTTGCTCTATCGGGCCGGTATCAAAGCGGTTTCCTGACTCACTAATGACGGTGAGAGCTCGGTGTTCATTGCCAATGTCCTCGTTGAAACACACAATCACTGCTGGTACTGCATCGCTTATTGATGACTCTTTATCTGGAATACTTGAGGTCATTATGGCGTGAGAAAATGCCGCCTGGGTAAATGTCAGTAATAAGCTAATAAACCCGAAGCGCAGAAAAGAAGATCGGTTCGGTGATAATTTCATAAAATAATTCCTGAGGTTCTGTTGTTTGTGGCTGCAGAGATGGTTGTCATTTTTAGGCTGTGTAAGTCTGATTGATGTTTTTCTAGCCAAAATATTTTAAGGGTGTTTTTATACGCGACAATTCGAGGGTATGCGGCGCCAGGAACCTTCTTCTGATAATGAGTCGGTGGTCCGCCTTTATGGTTTATTCGCAGTAGTTTTATGTAGTGCTGTTGTTCGATAATTTCTTGCCAGGCAATGAATACTTGCTCGCCGGATGTCGCAATATCAACATGCCTGGCACTGGTGTTGCCAATGGGCTGCTTGTATTGCCAGGATTTACCGTGGTCTAAAGAGGTAAAGTAATGCAGCCCTAGCATCTCACTGCGGCCTGTAAATACAACGCTGTGCAAAATTGTAGTGGCATTGTGTTTTGATACCGTTAAGGCCCCGCCCTGGTGAGGGCAGCCTGTGAAGTGCCAGTCGAATTGCCCAACCCGTCCCATCTTCTCCCAGCCCTTGCTTCCTGCTTCATGGGATGAGATTTTCATGTCACGGGGTGTTGTACCTCTATATAGGGCAAAAATTTTTCCTTCAAGGTTTTGAGTAGACAGCCAACAGCAAGTGCACACACTGTCGTCTACAAGTGATTCTTCTTGCCAGTCAATACCATTACTTGATTGGGAGTAGCGTAGTTGCTGATCATGGCCTGATTCCTTTCTGTCATCTAACCACAGAAGATGGAAGCTGTTTTGATCAGCCAGCAAACTAAAATAGCCCTGGTTGAGGCTGATATCTTTTTCGACTGGGTTTTTGCCTGGTTGCCAGTGCAGGCCGGAATTATTAGAAATGGCAATTTGTGCACGACCCCAACCTGGAAATTCTCCTTTATCTTTCCAGACGATCATTTGGTGTTTGTCTTTGATAGCAATGCGAACATCATTCCCTGGCCTTGAACTGGAAGCGCCATTTGCAACAGGTGCAGGATTCGACCAGCGTGCACCGCCATTATCTGACCAAAGGTAATATCGAGCTGAACCATCATCAACNGCTAAATGAATACGCCCTTCGGCATCGACAGCTGTGTCGAAACTACTTATTTTTCTTGCACCCAGTGGGGATTGTTCACCTGCAAGAGAGAGGTTGGTGGCGTCTTTTCTTTCAAGGGAGTGTGTATCTAAAAACCTGGCATCAAGCTGATAAGAGATCAGGTAAATTACCAGAACAGTTAATAGCACAGAAAAGCTGATGAGTTTGTTTTTTACAGGCACGAAATACCTTGAAGTAATAGTTCGCAGGATTTTCTAACCAATAAATTACAGTCA
>JGI24025J20009_10002420_pt1 | contig 13404 bp, 11 predicted proteins | sample Cruoilmetagenom3_FD_20009 | JGI IMG/M metagenome (IMG submission 20009)
TGCCCTAATGTTTCACGGTTGGTAGTATTACCGATGAGAAGATGTAGCTCCTTTATGCCAGCCAACTTTTCGGCGATACTGGTAAATCCGGAGAGGAAGAAATAGCCAACGGCAAAACGCGCTGCCTCACTGGAGCTAAGGATGCGGTTAATATGGTCAACCAGTTTCTCGCTTCGGTTATCTATGATGTCGTGTGCTGGCATTCAAATCTCCCTGGCAAGTTCTGAGTGGTTATTTCGTATCCACTCCTCAACCTGCTGGCGTATTTGTTTTGCCAGTTTAACCATCTCCTGTGCTTCCTGCTCAGTAACTACGCCGGAGCGCTCGTAGTCGCTAATATTTCGTTTGCGGCGTAGTTTACTAAGCCTGCGGATGATGCGCTCTTCCAGTTGCAGAGTAAAAGAAAGAGATTGGATAACATAATAGTGGTAAGCTTCCCGACTTGCCCTGTACCCGGCAGCAGCCAGCGCTGCAGCGGAAGATTACAGAGCAGCATTATGCGCCATATCCAGCTTACCCTCATTGCTCAGCCCAGAGACCTGGCAATCCTTTAGAGAGCGATCAGCTACTGCCAGTAGCTCAGCAATTTCACGAGATGTCGGCTTATGTTCCTTTAACCAGCCTTTTTCCAACCAGAGACCGAAGCTCATTCTCATCCCCGACTACGAATATTTTATCGCCTGACAGTATATCACTGATGAAGTAATGGTTTTCTGACAATCTCCTGTTGAACTCTGCTAATGTATAGACCACCGGGTTCAACTCACGGTTCAAAGTTCCTTCTGCAGGTGAAAGAAGGTCGACTACTTCACCGAAGGTGATATTCCCCACCACAAGGAGGTCCATGTCGCTGAATCTATTCTCGGTTCTCTTGGCTACTGAGCCGAAGATGAGCGCCAGCTTAATGTCTGCAATGCGGGGCTCCAGAGCCTTCTTAATAATATCTGCTACACCCACAGTCTTGAGAATCAATCCGTGAAGCTCATTATAAATAGGGCTTTTCTGGTTTGCCTGATAATAAACCTGTCGCCCCTGTACTCTGCGCTGGATAATCCCGGAATCGGCAAGCAGTTTCAACTCTCTCTGTACTGGCCCGATGCCGATACCCGTAGCGCGTGCAATCTGGCGCAGGTAATATTCTTCATCTGCATGGCCATATAGTAGAGATAATATCCCCCGCCGTGCCTTACCGAAGAGAGTAGTACCGAGATTATTTTTTCTTTGTACTGTACCCATTTTGGTTACAATTGTAACCCCTAAGGTTACAAGATGCAAGAGGTCTCTAGCTAAAAATCCTATAATTTTGGAACGATAGTGAACCCCCGGCTCTCTAAAAAGGGATTTGTTTCCTGACGACCACCATTGAATTTCCTATAGTCCAGCTCTACATTATTTGGGTATTTATTGGCGACTGATATAACATACTTAGGTGGATATCTTTGCCCACCATCTAACAGGTCATGGCCTTTTGATTTCCGGTGAGTGGGAACACCACTCCGGTTAATTTCTCTAATGGCACTGGTGATGTGGAAACTCGTGATATTAATTGGTATCATTTTGTGCCTCCTCCGACTAGACACTCCCCGCCTTCTTCAGTCGCCCCTCCACCAGACTTATTACCGCCTCATATACCGCATCACGCTCACCTTGAGTAAGGCAATCCAACCAGGCTACCTGCCTCGCATCGTTTCCTGTTCATCCTTCCCTGGTCTATTTCATTATAGGAGCAGAACCCGCTCTTGGCTACCTGTCCAAATTTTGGGAACCACCTCATCCTGCCCGCCACTGGCGAAAAGAATTGGGTCTCCGGCAAGAGCCTTACCGGTTGTGCTTGTCCAATCCCGCCGAGAGAGAGTTGATTAACACGCTGATAATTCAACTCGGACCAGAGCAGCTTTTTGAGTGGTTCGAGTCCGCGGAGGTCTTTAAGGAACTCATGCACGGATTGCTGGCGCTCCAAGTCAACCGTAAACACAACCTCCGCACCTGCAGCCGGCTATGCGCGACTACTTATGTCGCTACAGATAAAAACCTTAAGTCTTCTTCCCCCGCCGGCGTGGCTGTTCATCCTTTACCACGGTAACCTCACTGACAGGTAGTTCCACAATTGCCTGGCTATCCGTCTCAACCATTACCGTTTGCTTGAGCGGATTACTGCCGACGACACTGGCTACCCCCAGAGAAGTGGAAACCTGCTGCCCCTTCCTGGGTAACCCTTCCTTCATAAGGTGGTATTGCTCATTTTCATAGACCAGGCAACACAGTAACCGACCACAAACACCCGAAATCTTCATCGGGTTAAGGGGTAAGTCCTGCTCCTTGGCCATCTTAATTGACACCGGGGCGAACTCATCTAAGAAATTGGCACAACACAAGGGGCGACCACACCGTCCAAAGCCACCAAGCAGTTTGGCTTCATCCCTCGGTCCCACCTGCCGCAACTCAACCTTTGTTTTGAAGCGAGCGGCCAACCGACGCACCAGTTCACGAAAGTCAACCCTCTTCTCAGCACTAAAGAAAAAGGTAAGGCGGCTATTATCAAGGTTGTATCTGGCAACCAGCAGCTTCATCGGCAGTCCCAGTTCCTTAATCAGCCGACCGCACTCAGCCAGGGCTTCCTCCTCTTTAGTTTCAATCTCCCGGCTACGTCCAATGTCGTCCTCCTCCGCCTTGCGCACCACTGGCTTCAATGGCTCCTGCACTTCATTGGCCAGTACCTGCTTGGGAGCGATAACCACCCACCCCAGTTCCAGGCCACGCATCGTCTTAACCACCACATAGTCATTTACTTCCAGGTCAATACCTGCCGGGTCAAAGTAGTACACTCTGCCGGCTCGTTTGAAACGCACCCCAACAATCTCAGCCATAGTTTACTGAAAATTGGGCAGCGAGGGTTTGCCCCGTTGCCCCCCTCCTCTCTGGTATTCCAAGCATCAGCACCTCCAGCACCAGTCTCGGACTCGCATTCCGTCCCAGCTGCTCCCGGGCCGTCCGAATATCAGCGATAAAGGTCCTTATTTGAGCCAGGCTATAGTCCCCTGTCATTTGAACCAGTGCCTCCCCAAGGGCGATATCGGTAATGCCATCAGCACATCCCAGCTTGACCAGCATCAGGTCGCGCCAGAAATCGAGCCACAGGTCCAGTACCTCCCAGACTAATCCCCGCCGTTGGCTGAACCGGGTTGCCAGCCAGTCGGCATAGGCAAAGCGCTCTTCACAATCAGCCCCAACCACCTCGAGTAATTTGTTTATCCGCTCGGCGCGCTGCTCCAGCAAACCGTCATCAGCCGCCGCCAGCAGCGCCCAGCCCAAACAGCCGTGGCAGAGCCTCGCCAGAAGCTTTGCCTTCTGCAGCTCGATGTCAGGGCGACCATTGAGAACAGCCTCAATCTCGCCCGCCGGCAGGGGAGCTAACTCCAGCCGCTGGCAACGGGAAACCACCGTCGGCAGCAGGAGTCTGTCATCTGTAGTTAGCAGCACAAAGATTACCCGGTCCGCGGGCTCTTCCAGGGTCTTCAGCAACGAGTTGCCCGCTTCGTTTGACAGAAGCTCAGCCCCATCAACAATAAACACCTTGTACTTGCCCTCAAAGGGCGGCAGGCTGGATGAACGTTCTACTTCCTTAATCTGGTTAATGCCAATCTCCGTTCGAAGCTTACCGTTTTCGTCAGCGATCAAATCTATCACCTGGACATCGGGGTGCTTATCCAGGGCTATTCTCCGACACGAGCTGCACTCACCGCAGGGAGGCTCACCCGAACTACAGTTGACCGCCTGAGCCAGGCCCCGCGCCAGCGTCATCTTACCTATATGGCGCGGGCCGACAAAGAGATAGGCATGGGCCAGGCTCCCCTGCGTAAGGCCGCGCTCAAGCAGCGACACCGCCCTGGCCTGTCCAGCCACCTGCCACACCTGCAAAACCTCCTTTACCTGCGCTAGATTAAGTCCCACCTCACCAGGTCATCAAAGGTCTCACGGCGCCGGATAAGACGGGCTTTGCCCTCTCTAACCAGGACAACCGCCGGCCTGAGGGAAGCGTTATAGTTACTGCCCATGGGCAGGCAGTAGGCACCGCAGTCAGGTACGGCGATAATATCACCGGCTGAAACAGCAGGCAGCCTGATATCCCTGATCAAGATATCACCCGACTCACAGAACCTGCCGGCGACAGTAACCACGTCGGCTTCCTCCGCCACGACCCTGTTAGCCAGCAGTGCCTCATACCCGGCCCCGTAGAGGGCGGGGCGGATATTGTCCGCCATGCCACCATCTACCATAACATAACGCCTGACACCTGTTATCTCCTTGACCACACCCACCCGATATAATGCCACCCCTGCCTGGCCCGCTATCGCCCTGCCCGGTTCAACCGTAAGCCGCGGCAGTCCGAGCCTGAGCTCACGGCACCCGGTAACAATCCTGGAAGCTACCACCTCGGCATAGGCAGCTATCGCCGGTGCCGGAGAATCAAGACTATACTGAATAGCAAATCCGCCGCCAATATTCAGTTCCTCAAGCTCGAAGCCGTGCTTCTGCTTCATCTCATTAGCCAGACCGAGTACAAGCTCAATAGCCTGCCGGTAGGGTTCCGCCTCATAGATAAGGGAGCCGAGGTGAAAGTGTAACCCGACCGGGTTCAGGTAAGATGCCTGCACCGCCTCTTCCACCGCCTCTTCTATGCGGGTCAGGGGAAAACCAAATTTACTGTCAATAATGCCGGTAGCAATATACCGGTGAGTATGAGGGTCAATCCCCGGCGACAGGCGCAGCAAAATATCAGGGGTAGAGCCCAGCTCCCCGGCCATCCTATCCAGCATCTCGAGCTCATAGAAATTGTCAACTACGATGCGGCCAACATGCCAGTCAAGAGCCAGCCTGAGCTCCTCGGCTGACTTATTATTACCATGAAAATAGACCCTATCCAAGGGGAAGCCAACCGAGTGGGCAATACCAAGCTCTCCGCCGGAGACCACATCCAGGCCCAGCCCTTCCTCCTTAACTATAAGCGCCAGCGCCTTATTTATAAAGGCCTTGGCAGCATAAATAACCGTTGTCTCAAGACCGCGCCGGCCAAACTCCTCTTTGAACTCAGCACACTTGCGGCGCAGGGTAAACTCGTCAAAGACATACAGGGGGGTACCGAACTCGCCAGCCAGCTCCACGCTGTCACAGCCCCCTATTACCAGATGCCCCCCGCTACCCACCTCCGAGGTCAACGGGAATAGAGTAAGCCTGGGTATTCCTTCCACGATAACTGTTCCCCCGGGCTCAATGTTACCAGCGCCCGCTGGTAGAAGTCAATTAGCGCCCAACCCCGAAAACCGTTAGAATATGGTCTACCACCCGAATTTATGAGGAGGAGAACATATTGTATCAGAAGACGACTCTGAATAACGGGTTACGCGTTATCACCGCTCCCATGCCCCATACCCGTGCCGTATCCATCTGCATCTTTATCGGGACCGGCTCCAGGTATGAGAGCAAGGCTAAAGCAGGCATTTCGCACTTCATCGAGCACCTCTGCTTTAGAGGTACCCACAAACGCCCAACCGCCCGGGAAATCTCGACCGCAATAGAAGGCGTCGGCGGCATCATCAACGCTGGCACTGACAAAGAACTAACCATTTACTGGTGCAAGGTGGGAAAGCCCCACTTTTCCCTGGCCCTGGACGTGCTGGCAGACATGCTGCTCCACTCCCGGTTTAACCCCGAAGATATTGAACGAGAACGCCAGGTTATCATTGAAGAGATTAATATGAGCAAAGACTCACCGTCACAGCGGGCCGATATGCTCATTGATGGGCTTTTGTGGCCCGGTCATCCCCTGGGACGCGACATCGCGGGCAGCAAAGAGTCAGTGCTGGCCATTACCCGAAACGCAATGCTCGACTACATGGCAAGTCAGTACCAGCCTAAAAGCACCGTAATCAGCATTGCCGGTGCCCTCCGACACCGGGAGATTGTAACTGCCATTAACCGGGCTATGGGCAGCTGGGCCGGCCAAGAGCCTCACACTGGCTATCTTGCTTATAAGTCCCGGTCAGGCCAGCGACTCCATATCGAGACCCGGGATACCGAGCAGGCACACCTGTGCCTGGCACTGCCCGGACTATCACTATCACACCCGCGGCGCTTTGTCCTCGACCTGCTCAACATCATCCTGGGAGAGGGGATGAGCAGCCGCCTGTTTACCGAAATCCGGGACAGGCTGGGACTCGCCTATAGTATCCAGAGCTACGTCGAACACTTCCTTGACTCAGGCTCGGTTACCATTCACGCCGGAGTGGAACCCGGGAAACTGCAGGTAGCCATTAAGGCTATCCTGGAGCAGCTTTCCCGCCTCAGGGAACCCGTCTCCGAACCGGAGCTGTCCAAGGCAAAGGAACTATCAAAAGGACGCCTCTTGCTGCGTATGGAGGACAGCCGCAGTGTTAGCGGGTGGATAGGAGGACAGGAGCTTCTCACCGGTCGCATCCTCAGCGTTGATGATGTCTTATCCATTATTGATGCCATTACGGCCGACGAACTTCAAAACTTGGCCCGGGAGCTGCTGGCAGAGAACCGGCTCCGCCTGACAGTAGTTGGTCCGGTTAACAGTGACAGTCCCCTGGAGGAACTGCTAAAGCTATAAAAAATGGCCGCAATCCTCAAAACTGCGGCCATTCCCCATCCCCAACATGGGAGGTAAAACTTAATACATGCCCTCCATACCACCACCAGGAGGCATCGCCGGCATCTTCTCTTTCTCCGGGATATCGGTAACCAGCGACTCGGTGATTAACACCATCACGGCAATGCTGGCGGCATTCTGCAGACTGGACCTTACCACCTTCATCGGGTCAATAATGCCCCTTTCCACCATGTCAACAAAGTCACCAGCCTCAGCATCATAGCCGACACCGGCCTTACTCTTCTTGACGGCATCGACTATTACCGCCCCATCTTTACCCGCATTCACCGCAATCCACCGGATGGGGTCCTCCACCGCTCTTTTAATAATACTGGCACCGGTAGCCTCATCCCCGCTAACCTCTAATTTATCCAGGGCCGCCAGCGAGTTAAGCAGCGCGACCCCACCACCCGGCAGAATACCCTCTTCCACGGCGGCGCGGGTTGCCGACAGGGCATCCTCAACCCGGTGCTTCCTCTCTTTAAGCTCGACCTCGGTAGCGGCACCCACCTTGATTACCGCCACCCCACCAACCAGCTTCGCCATCCTCTCCTGGAGCTTCTCCCGGTCAAAATCAGAGGTGGTCTCCTCAATCTGAGCCTTGATCTGCTTAATCCTTGCTTTAAGTGCCTCTTCCGAGCCTTTGCCCTCAACAACGGTCGTCTTATCCTTATCGCAGGTTACCCGGCGAGCCTGACCCAGGTCCTCAACCGTTACCGAGTCAAGCTTGCGCCCTACCTCCTCCGAAATCACCTTACCACCGGTAAGAATCGCCATATCTTCCAGCATCGCCTTACGCCGGTCACCAAAACCGGGAGCCTTGACCGCCAGGACATTAATGGTGCCCCGCAGCTTGTTGACCACCAGCGTGGCTAACGCTTCGCCCTCGATATCCTCAGCCACAATAAGCAGGTTCTTTGATACCTGCAGTATCTTCTCCAGCGCTGGCAAGAGGTCAGACATGGCAGAAATCTTTTTATCAGTAATGAGAATATAGGGGTCATCTATCACCGTTTCCATCCGCTCGGCATTGGTGACAAAATAGGGGCTAACGTAGCCACGGTCAAATTGCATCCCTTCCACATACTCCGTCTCATACTTTATCCCCTTGGACTCCTCAACAGTAATAACCCCGTCCTTGCCTACCTTCTCCATCACCTCGGCAATCAGGTCACCAATCTCCCTGTCAACCGCGGTAATGGTACCTACCTGAGCAATTTGCTCCCGGCCCTTTACCGGGATAGATACTCGCTTGAGCTCTTCGATGACGGCATTGGTGGCCTTCTCAATACCCCTCTTTAGCGCCAGGGCATCAGAGCCAGCAACCACGTTCTTAAACCCTTCATTGATGATAGCCTGAGCCAGGATAGTAGAGGTAGTAGTGCCATCGCCACAGGCATCATTGGTCTTGGTCGCCGCCTCTTTAACCAGCTGCGCCCCCATGTTCTCAAAGGGGTCAGGGAGCTCGATTTCCTTGGCAATAGTAACCCCATCATCAATCACCGTCGGTGCCCCCCATTTCTTGTCCAGGACCACGCAACGCCCCTTCGGTCCCAGGGTTACCTTAACGGCGTCAGCCAGGGCATCTACCCCCCTCTTCAACGCCCGCCTGGCCTCCTCGTCAAAAATAATCTGTTTAGCCATATTTTCCTCCTTATATACTAGCCCGACTGGTTACTTAACCTTCTTGGCCAAAACATCACTCTCACGTAGAATCATCAACTCTTCATCATCAACCTTAATCTCAGTGCCGCCATACTTGGCATAAAGCACGATATCGCCTACCTTGATATCCATCGGTATCGCCTTCCCTTCCTCAGACCGCCTCCCGGGGCCAACAGCCAGGACCTTCCCCTCCTGCGGCTTCTCCTTAACCGTATCGGGTAAAACAATCCCACCTTTGGTCACCTCCTCCCTCTCAATAGGCTTGACCACCAAACGGTCAGCCAACGGTTGAAGCTTGATTGCCATTTGAGTCCTCCTTCTCTAAGTTCAATTATCCAATTAGCGGTTAACCCGTTAGCACTCTCACCCCGAGAGTGCTAACACCTATAATAACGCATCCGCCCGGATGTCGCAACTTAACAAATCTTCATCTACAGCCAACCAGAGTAGCTGGCAACCACTCCAGACTCACAATAGCCCCTATTCTCTTCAAAACGCCCCTTTTCTAACAGACAACCTAAGCAAGCTTGAGGCTGGGAATGACATCCAGGTCCAGGCCATCCACCCTACCCGCCTTGAATCGGAAGTAGCCACACGCAGCTACCATCGCCGCATTATCAGTACATAACACCGGCTCAGGAACCAGAACTGGCAGGGGTGAGCCCTCAGCCAGCCGGCGCCGGAGCAATTCGTTTGATGCCACCCCCCCCGACAGCAGAATCTGCCTCACCCGGTACTCCCGAGCCGCCTCCACTGTCTTGGTAACCAGGACATCAACTACCGCCTCCTGAAAGCTGGCAGCACCATCAGCCACCGACGAAACCCTCCCCCCTTCCACAAGACGCAACAGCGCCGTCTTGACCCCGCTGAAGCTGAAGTCCCGGGTCCCCCTGAGCCAGGCACGGGGCAGCTGGATGGAAGCAGTACCCCCCGCTGCTGCCTCCTGAACAGCCGGGCCGCCAGGATAACCCAGGCCCAGAACTCTGGCCGCTTTATCAAAGGCTTCTCCAGCGGCATCATCCCGGGTCCGCCCCAGCGCCACGTAATCACCGTGTCCTCTCATCAATACCAGGTCACTATGTCCCCCGGAAACAATGAGACATATCACCGGGAAGCTGACTACCTGGCCCGAGAGCCAGTTAGCGTAGATATGGCCCTCGAGGTGGTTAACCCCCGTGACCGGCAAATCACGGGCGGAAGCAATTGCCTTGGCCGCATTTACCCCCACCAGCAGCGAGCCTGCAAGCCCGGGGCCAACCGTAACCGCAATCCCCCCCAGTTCGCTCCAGGTAGTCTCACTATCAGCCATCGCCTGGCTGATAACCGGAATAATCGCCAGCATATGCTGCCGCGAAGCCACCTCAGGCACAATCCCACCATAGCGGGCATGGATTTCCACCTGAGAGGCAATTCGATTGGAGAGAATCCTTTTCCCGTCCTCCACTACGGCGGCGGCGGTCTCATCACAGGAGGTCTCAATCCCCAGGATTTTCATATCTCAGAAATTATAGCATAATCGATTAACTTTAAGGGGTACGGGGGTCGAATTGCCTCCGGGGCCGGCTATCCCCGCTCCTTTGACACACCTACTGGCCAATGCTATGATGACCAAAAGGGTAATTGAACGAGCGGGGTGATGCCATATGTCCGGTATTGAAACACTATACCTGGTGTCTCTTTTAATCTGCCTCCTGTTATCGGCTTTCTTTTCCAGTTCAGAGACAGCCTTCGTCGCCCTGCAGCAGATAAAGGTCGAACACATGGTCAGCACCAGGGTAACCGGGGCAGAACGGGTAGCCAGGATGGTCAAGCGGCCGGAGAAGCTGCTTTCCACCATCCTGCTGGGCAATAACTTCGTCAACACCGCCGCCGCTGCCCTGGCCACCGTCCTGGCGGTCAAATACTGGCCAGAACAGGGGGTACTTATTGCTACCGTCGGCGTAACCATCATCCTTCTCATCTTCTGTGAGACCACTCCCAAGACGATAGCCTCCCGTCACGCTGAGAGGTTATCGCTGATATTTGCCCGGCCGGTAGCAGCCCTGTCATGGCTGCTTACCCCCTTCGTCGTGATGCTGAGCTGGGCAGCCTCGGGACTCAGCAAGATGGTAGGAGGAAAACCGGTGCCCCGGTCTCTGGTCAGCGATGAGGAAATCCGCACCATGATATCGGTGGGACACAGAGAGGGGACCGTGGAGAAGGCTGAGGCGGAGATGTTACACAAGGTCTTCGACTTTGGTGACCGGCCGGTCAGGGTCGCCATGGTGCCACGACCGGAGGTGGTATGGGTAGAGAAAGGCACTACTATCGCCGACTTCCTCACCCTTTACGCCGAGTCCCCCCTATCGCGCTTCCCGGTATACCAGGATAACATGGACAATGTGACAGGCATCCTCTCCATAAAGGATGTACTTATGGCCCAGGCAAAGAGCACCATCACCAATGAGAGCCCCATCGATGACTTGATTCGCCCGGCTTACTTTGCCCCCGAGACCAAGCGTATCAGCGAACTCTTCGCCGAGATGCGGGACAAAAACTACCGGATGACGGTGGTCGTCGACGAATACGGCGGTATCGCCGGCATCGTGAGCCTGAGCCGGCTACTTGAGGAAATTGTTGGTCCGCTGGGAGACGAGCTTGCCGCTGCCGAAAAGGAATACGAAGCAATAGATGAGTATACCTTCCAGATTGACGGCGGGATGAACATCGAGGAAGCCAATGAGCAGATGAGCCTTGACCTGCCGCCGGGTGACTATGAAACCGTCGCCGGTTTCGTCCTCGACCTTCTAGGACGCATCCCCCGGGAGGGCGAACAGATAAAATACAAGGGTATGAAGCTGGTAATAACCGAGATGCAGGGGGTAAAAATCGCCAACATCCGGTTGACCAGGGAAAAACATGCAGCGTCTGCGGATTAAATTCTGCCGTGGGGAAGAGGTAAAGTTCATCTCCCACCTGGATATAGTGCGGCTGTGGCAGAGAGCACTCCGCCGGGCAGGAATAGCCCTTGCCTACTCAGAGGGATTCAGTCCCCACCCCCAGATATCACTTGCCGCTCCCCTGCCGGTAGGGGTAACCAGTGAAGCCGAGTTCGCGGACATCCTCTGCATCAAACAGATATCCCCCCACTTCTTTACCAGAGCGGTAAGCCTCAAACTGCCGGGAGGTATTGAGATAGTGCAGGTATATCCCATCCCCCCGAGTATGCCATCACTGCAATCGCAGATGAGTTACACCGAATACAAGGTCGAGGTAGAGACCGAAATAGAGCAAAAGGACATAGAGTCAGCCTTCAGGCGACTGCTTTCATTAGACCATCTGCCATGGCAGCACCAGCGGGATACCGGGCCCCATAAATACGACCTGCGGCGGTTGATTGATGACCTGTGGCTCATCGGATACCACCATCCCTGTGTCACTATAGGCATGAGGCTGCGCTGCGACAGCACCGGCTCGGGAAGACCGGAGCAGGTTACCGCCGCTCTGGGCTTTACCGAACAGCCCCGGTCCATCCACCGCACCAGGCTCATCCTGAAAACAAGGTAAAAAGCAAAACCAGGAGAACCGGAGAGAGGTAAAATTCCTCTTACTTAACCATCCCCCTTCATAAGGGGGATAAGATGAGACTGACTGATGGCAAAGAGAAGACAGCCCGAACCGTTACCCCAGCGGGTGCGGCGCTTTATTGAGCAGCACCACCTGGTGCCAGGCCGACAGCGACTGCTGGTGGCGGTATCCGGCGGCCCCGATTCAGTCTGCCTGCTCAAGGTGCTACTCGAGCTTCAGAAGGAACTGGACATTGAGCTACATGTGGCCCACCTCAATCACCAGCTCCGCGGCGCCGAGTCAGAGGCTGATGCTCACTATGTCTCCGAGCTGGCCCGGCAAGTCGGCATTCCCGTTACCATCGACCGGGGGGAGGTAAAAGCCTATCAGGCCCGCCACCACCTTTCACCGGAAGAGGCAGCCCGTGAGGTGCGATACGACTTCCTTGCCCGGGCAGCAAGGTCTATCGGAGCCAGCCGCATCGCAGTAGGACACACCGTTGACGACCATATCGAGACAGTCCTGATGCACCTCATTCGAGGGACAGGAATCAGGGGGCTCTGCGGGCTGAGGCCAGCCACGGCCTGGGGGCCGACGAAAAACAGCCTCACCATCGTGCGACCCCTGCTCGAGATAAGCCGGGAGGAGACGGCTGATTACTGCCGTTACTGCGGACTCGTGCCCCGGATTGACGCCTCCAACCTATCGTTATCACCACTAAGAAATAAAATCCGCCACCATCTCCTGCCATTACTCAAAGGTTATAACCCGCAGGTAGCTCAGGCACTGCTCCGAACTGCCCGCATTGCCGGGGACAACCTTGCCTTTCTGGACAGAGAGTGCACTCTAGCGTGGGACGAAATCATTCAGGAGCAAGAAGGCACCCTCATCCTGGATAAGGAGAGACTCTCACAACTACCCCCCACCCTCAAACAGAACCTCCTCCGAATGTCCATTGAAAAGCTGCTGGGTAATCTCAAGGACATCGAGGCACGCCACATTGAAGAGATAATGGCAGCCCTGGATAAGCCGGCAGGAAAACAAATCAGCCTGCCCGGCGGCCTCACCTTTTCCACAGGATATGCTAAATACCTGCTCGGCCACGACCCGGCCGTCCTGTCACCCTTCCCCCCCCTTGAGGGTGAGTCCCCCTTAAAGATACCGGGCGAGACCCCGCTGCCCGGCTGGCAGATAGCGGCAACCATCATCAACCGGAAACAAATAGCAGAGGAGGCAAAGAACCCTGCCGCGAGGGAGATAAACAACCTCTTTACGGCTTACTTCGACCTTGACAGGAGCGGTGATAGGCTGACAGTACGACCCCGGCGGCAGGGAGACCGCTTTCAGCCGCTGGGCCTATGCCAGCCCAAAAAACTGGGGGAATTCATGATAGACGCCCGGATTCCCCACGCCTGGCGCCAGCAGGTCCCCATCGTCTGCTCACCACAGCAAGTCCTGTGGGTTGTCGGCTGGCGCATCGATGAACGGGTAAAGGTCAGCGAATCTACCCGGCAGGTCCTGCG
>JGI24025J20009_10002422_pt1 | contig 13404 bp, 12 predicted proteins | sample Cruoilmetagenom3_FD_20009 | JGI IMG/M metagenome (IMG submission 20009)
AAAGCCCGCGAGGCTGCATTGTCATCCCAACACACCGGCACCGCCCCGCCCGCTTGCAAAGCCGCCGCCGTCGCCAAGCCGGACCGCCCGAGCCCGAGCACCCCCACACGCTTGCCGCTATATCCTTTGACAGGGATCATTCATTACCTCGATTGTTTGGGGGGGTCCGATTAGCGCACCACCTTTTTAATCTTCCTACCGCCTTTTTCGCAAGGCCTCAAGATTCACGCGCAATGGTATGATATTGGGGTTCCCTACCCCTAGTACCTCTTCTGCAACGGCAAGCCCCTCTTCCAATACCGCAATTGCTTCGTCCAATCGATCGTGCCCTCTCAAAAACATTCCGTAATTATTTAACAGATTGGTATACTGGTTGTCTCGTGCTTCGGGATATCGAGCAGCTATATCCATTCCAATTAAAAACAGTCGCTCTGATTCTTCACTTTCACCTATCCCGCCAAGAAATCTTGCTGTTTTACCTACCGTAGAAATATGTCGTGATTGAAGTTCATCCTCATAGGAAAAAAGAATATCGCTCGCTTGCTGAAAAAGTGGCCAAGCCTGATACGAAGTCCTGGGATTATCGAGTAACAATGCCGTCTCGGCCAGCCAGTAGGCATAGTCAGGATGATCAACTCCGTATGCCAGTTTTGCTACAAGATTAATTTGCGGCGCCAGTTTTTGGAGTTGGGCAAGGTCACCATTTCCAATATAGGCGATCAATGCGGTATACAGTGCTTCCGCCAAGCGAATATCATCAGCGGGATACAGCACATAAGCCATTCCCAATGCTTGTTCCGTAAGCTCGATCTCTAGAGCCAAGTCCCCATCTATCGAAGCAAATACAGCATCGGACACCAGCTTCGTATAGGCTGCTTCCATTTGCGAGCGAGTTTCTTCTATGGCAGTGGTTTGTGCCAATGTCTGACCGGACAACTGAAACGCCAATATAATTGTTGCGGGCACAAGTGATCTTGCCAACTGTTCGATTCTTCGCATCTTATTTCCAACTTTTTTGGGGAGTGTTTTAGGTAGAACCCTACCGCAACTTCAGCGTCGCCAGCCCCACCAGCGCCAGAATGAGCGAAATTATCCAGAACCGGATCACAATCTGGCTTTCGCCCCAGCCAAGCTTTTCAAAGTGGTGGTGTATTGGTGCCATCAGGAAAATCCGCTTGCCCGTTTTCTTGTAATAAAGCACCTGAATAACCACACTCAGAAGCTCCACCACAAACAAGCCACCGATGATCGCCAGCACAATCTCGTGCTTGGTCGCCACCGCAATCGCGCCCAGCGCCCCGCCCAAAGCCAAGGAGCCGGTATCGCCCATAAACACCGCTGCGGGCGGCGCATTGTACCACAGAAAGCCCAATCCCCCCCCTATAAGCGCCGCCACAAAAATGGTGAGCTCACCGGTTCCGGCCACATAGTGCACATCCAGATATTCGGTAAAGTCAACCCGGCCAACAAGGTAGGCGATTATGCCAAAAGACCCCGCCGCAATCATCACCGGCATCACGGCAAGGCCGTCCAGCCCGTCAGTGAAATTCACCGCATTGGCCGAGCCAACAATCACGATCATCGCAAACGGGATAAAGAAATAACTCAGGTTCAGGAGCGTGTCCTTAAATACCGGAAAGGCAAGCTGCCCCGAGAGTTCCGGCACCTGCATCTGCATCACCCAATATCCGGCAATCGCCGCAACAACAAAGCCGAGCCCAAGCCGGACCTTCCCCGAAACCCCTTTATGGTTTTGCTTGGAAACCTTCAGGAAATCATCCCAAAACCCGATCAAACCAAAGCTATAGGTTACAAAAAGCACCATCCAGACATAGCCGTTATCGAGCCGCGCCCAGAGCAGGGTCGAAACCAGAATTGCNCCCAATATNAGCACGCCGCCCATGGTTGGCGTGCCCGCCTTTTCNAGAATGTGGCTCTCTGGCCCGTCNTCCCGAATAGGCTGGCCCTTGCCTTGCTTTCGCTTAAGCAGGTTGATCAGCGGTTTGCCAAACATAAACCCGAAAATCAGCGCCGTAAAAAACGCGCCGCCCGAGCGGAAGGTTATATAGCGAAACAGGTTAAAAACGCCGGCGTCATACCAGTCTGATAAAAAATATAACATTCACTCCACCCCTTCGGATTTCTCTGCGGCCCCCGCATCGCCCAATTTCTTGAGCGCGTCAATAACCAATGCCATTTTCATGCCGAGCGAGCCTTTAACCATCACAACATCTCCGGCCCTGACCTGACGGCCAATCCGGTGGGCCAACTCAGCGGAATCAAAAGCCGTTATCCTACGGGTTTCAAAAGGAACCACCGCCATTAGCGGCCCGACTGTGTGCACCACATCTATGCCCTCCGCCAAAGGCGCGAGGTCATTGTGCAGCGCCGGGCCGGTCTCGCCCAGTTCCAGCATATCCCCCAGAATCGCCACTTTACGGCCCGGTTGCCGCACCAGTGTTTCCAGCGCCGCGCGGGTGCTGGCCGGGTTGGCGTTATAGCTTTCATTGATCAGGGTGAAACTGCCATCCATGCCCTCGGGGCCGAGCGCGATTTCGAGCCTTGCCCCGCGTCCCTCCGGAGGGTGCCAGCTTGCCAGTTCCAAGGTTGCCCGCGCCAGATCCGCGTTGAGTGTATGGAGCACAGCCAAGACGCCAATCGCGTTTTGGGCCAAATGCGCGCCCTCGCCCCCAAGCTTGAACAGGATGTCCCCCTCCGGCGTATCGGCCCGCACAATGGTTGCCCCGTTTGCGATATCAAACGAGCGCAACCGAAAGTCATTATGCGCACCCGCACCAAAGCAAACAACTTCGGCCCTGCCAGCGGCTTTTTGCAAAATCGGGAGCGTATCAAGATCCCCATTCAGAATGGCGACCCCTCCGGGTTCCAGACCTTTGAATATTTCGGCTTTCTCGGCGGCGATATCCTCAACGCTGTTAAACGCCGCCAAATGCACGGGCGCTACCGTTGTAATGAGCGCCAAATGGGGTCGTGCCATACGGGCCAATGGGGCAATTTCGCCGGGATGGTTCATGCCGATCTCGATCACCGCAATATCCGTATCTTGCGGCATCCGCGCCAAGGTCAGCGGCACACCTTCATGATTATTATAGCTTTTTTCGGCTACGTGAATGTTGCCCTGCCCCGCGAGCGCCACCCGCAGCATCTCTTTGCTGCCGGTTTTCCCAACCGAACCCGTGATGGCCACCACCTGCGCCTTGCAGCGGGCACGCGCCGCAATGCCCAGCGCCTCCAGCGCTTTCAGAACATCGGGCACTAGCAATAACGGCGCACCTTCCAGCCCTTCGGGGATGCGCGATACCAACGCCGCAGCGGCGCCTTTTTCCAGCGCTTGCGCTACAAAATCATGGCCGTCCCGCACCGCAGAAAGCGCCACAAAAATATCGCCTTTTTCAAGGGTTCGAGTGTCAATCGACAAGCCCGACGCCTGCCAGTCAACAGGGCAAGACCCACCGGTAGCGGCGACCGCCTCGTCGCGGGTCCAGAGCGCGCTCACAGCCGCCCCTCCAGCGCGGCCACAGCCACGCTTGCCTGCTCGGCATCGTCAAACGGAAACACATCCGTACCGATGATCTGCCCGCTCTCATGGCCTTTGCCCGCAATCAACAGCGTATCCCCCGGCTGTAAAGCATCCACCGCGCGCAATATCGCTTCGGCGCGGTCGCCAACCTCGTTGGCCTCGGGGCAACCGGCCAGCACCTCGCTTCGGATGGTTGCCGCGGCTTCGGTGCGCGGGTTGTCGTCGGTCACAAAAACCACATCGGCGTGCTTTGCGGCAGCTTCGCCCATCAAGGGGCGCTTGCCTTTGTCACGGTCACCGCCAGCGCCAAACGCCACAATCAACCGGCCCAACACATGCGGGCGCAGGGCTTGCAAGGCGATCTCCAGCGCGTCGGGTGTATGGGCGAAATCGACAAACACTTTTGCGCCATTTTCACGGGTGGCGGCCAGCTCCATACGACCACGGACCGTTTTTAAATCCGGCAAGGTTTTGAACACTGCGTCGGGCTCCTCGCCAACCGCAATCGCCAAAGCTGCCGCCATCATCACGTTGCTGGCCTGAAAGCCGCCAATCAGGCTGAGCCGCGTGGTGTGCACCTTATCCTGCCAGCTAAACCGCACATCCTGCCCGTCTGAATCAAAACGACGATTGAGGATGCGCAACTCGCACCCCTCCCCTCCACCAACCATAATCACCTGCTGCCCGCGCCCTTCGGCAACCAGCTTGACGGTTGGCCCGAAACCGTCATCCATATTAATAACTGCGGTCGCACCCACCGGCAAAACCCGCTCGAATAGCCCGGCCTTGGCCGCGAAATAATCCCCGAATGTATGGTGGTAATCGAGGTGATCGCGCGTGAGGTTGGTAAAGGCTCCGGCCTCCAACATCACGCCATCAAGCCGCCGCTGCTCGAGCCCGTGGGAGGAGGCTTCCATCGCGGCGTGGGTCACGCCCTGATCTGCCAACTCGGCTAATAGCTTGTGCAAGGTTATTGGCTCGGGGGTGGTGTGCATCAGCTTGGCGCTCACCGCGCCCTCCACACCCACCGTGCCAAAATTCACCGCGGCGCGGCCCAGCTCTTCCAGAATTTGACGGTGGAAATTGGCAACCGAGGTTTTGCCATTAGTGCCGGTGATTGCCACCATATGGCGCGGTTGTGCGCCATACCAGCGCGCAGCAGCGACACTCAAAGCGGCGCGCGGATCTTCGGCGAGCAATACCGGGCAATCCGGCTCTCCCAGCAGCGCCAGTCCTTCGGCATCCGTCAGAACCGCCACCGCGCCCATGCGCAGCGCATAGCTGGCGAACTCGGCCCCGTGGGCATTTACCCCGGGCATGGCGCAAAACAAAAAGCCCGGTTTCGTATCCCGGCTATCCACACAAAGACCGCTGAACATCAGCTCCCCGGCCCATTGGCCTGCGCGGGTTACCAGCTTTGCAAGCCCGAGATCGGTGAGCGATTTTGCCGGCATGAGGCCCTCAGTTGCTGGTCAGAAGAATCGGAAGTTGAGGTGTTTCATTATTCGCATTTGGGCGCAAGCCCAAGAGCGGCGCGATCCGGCGGATGATTTCGGCGGAAACCGGCACAGCCGTCCAGCCAGCGGTCCGGCGCGCCTCGTCCAACACCGAAATCTCGGGCTCGTCCAACGAGACCACCAGCACATATTGCGGGTTACTCATCGGGAAAGCCGAGGCAAAGGTGCCAATCACTTTATCCTCGTAATAAGCGCCCTGCGGGTTGGGTTTATCCGCCGATCCGGTTTTGCCACCCACATCATACCCTTCAACATTTCCGAGCGAGGCCGTACCGCCCTCACCCACAACCACCTGCCGGAGCATATCGCGCAGAGCAGTGGAGGTTTGAAGGGAAATCACGCGATCCTCTTCCGTTGGCGCGGTATATTCATTCAGCAAGGTTGGCTCCACATGCAAGCCACCGTTAACCATGGTGGCATAAGCCGCTGCCAAGTGCACCGGCGTAACCGCAATACCTTGACCGTATGATATGGTCATGGTCGAAATCTCGGACCAGCGCGAGGGCAAAATTGGTGCCGAACCGCGCGATTCAGGCAGCTCGATCGGCAGGCGTTCCATCAGGCCAAGACGGCGGAGAAACGCTTGTTGCGCCTCTCCGCCCATCGCCGCCGCGAGCCGGGCTGCGCCTGTGTTGGATGATTTAATAATCACATCCCTCAGGCTGAGCCGTGAACCGTAATCATGGAAGTCGTTGATTTTGAAATTGTGCCACACCAGCGGCGTGCTGGTGTTGATCATGGTTTCCGGATTGGCAACACCGGTTTCCATGGCTTGAGCGGCCGTAAATATCTTGAAGGTCGAGCCAAGCTCATATGTACCTTGCGCGGCGCGGTTAAAGAGCGGGCTGTCAGCCGGATCACCACTTACAGGCGGGCGCGGGCGGTGGTTGGGGTCAAAATCCGGCAAGGAAACCATAGAGATGATCCGGCCGGTACTGGCCTCCATTAACACGCCCGTTGCCGCTTTCGCGTTCATCAGGTTCATGCCGCCTTCGAGCACTTGCCGCATGGCGGATTGCACCGTCAGGTCAATGGATAGTTCGAGCGGATCGCCTTCATTGGCGGGGTCGCGCAGGTATTCGTCAAATTGCAGCTCAACACCGGCGGTGCCCACGAGCTCGGCCGAGCGCACCCCTTCAACCCCAAAGCGGGTTCCCCCCAGAATATGGGCGGCAAACTTGCCATTGGGGTAAAGCCGCAACTCACGCGGGCCCACCAAAAGCCCCGGTTCACCTGTATCCAGCACCGCTTGGTGCTGTTCGGGCGAAAGCTTGCGCTTGATCCAGACAAATTTTCGGTTGCCGGTAAACTGGCGCAAGAGTTGCGGGCCGTCGAGATCGGGAAATATTTCCAAGAGCTTGTCAACCGCCGCGACAGGGTCAGCCATGTTTTGCGGGGTTGCATAGAGCGAGGCTGTCAGCAAGTTGGTGGCCAGGATGGCGCCGTTGCGGTCCACGATATTGGCGCGCTGGTTGATGATGGTCGGCGCTTGCCAGCGGGATTCCGGCTCTACCGGCTCTTCAAGCGCGACCATCCCCATTTTGGCCCCGACCGCCAAAAAGGCAAGGCCAAACACACCGGCCATAAGGGCAAGCCTTAATTCAGCGCGGCGCTTTTCGCGGCTGCGTTGCTTGCGCAGGCGGGCCGCGCGCTCTTCGGCTTCAACAAGTGCCGGATCAACGCCTTTGTTACGGGCTTTGAGGATGCGGGCCAGAGGGCGCAGGGGGCGGCGGATTTCCATTATTCGCCCCTCGCCACGATCTGCCGAACCGCAGACCCGATTTCATCATTTTCGGGCCGGAAGCTAACCTGCCCGACCGTGCCAAAATGGTCGGCATTGATCGGCATCAGGCGAAGTTCGGCATAATAGGTTTCCGCCAAGGCACGCAGGCGTTCCGGGCGGTTGAGATAGGCCCATTCGGCATTGAGCACAGCTATGGCCTCGCGCTCTTTGTCGATGGAGCGTGTCAGGTGGGCCACGCGGTTCTCGGCCTCCTGCACAAGGTAGTTAACCTGATAGGTCCAGCTTGCGGCCAGCACCACCGCCACACCTGCACAGAGATAGAGGAAGGTCTTCATAGGATTCCCCCCTTGCTCAAATCGATTTTCGGCATGCCGATATCATGCGGGTCGGTATAGGCGGCGGGCGTTTCGAGCCGGCGCGCTATCCGCAGCCGCGCGGAACGGGCGCGCGGGTTGGCGGCGCATTCTGCTTCGGTTGCCTCAATGGCTTTGCGGGTGACTTTTTCAAAACGGGCGGCATCCGCTTCGGTTTCGGGCGCGTAGCGATTGGCACGGGGGGCATTGCCCGAGCGGATTTGCATGAAGCGTTTGACCATGCGGTCTTCGAGCGAATGGAAGGTCACCACCACCAGCAAGCCNCCCGGGGGCCAGAGCNGCCTCGGCCGCGTTCAATCCTCGTGCCAGCTCGCCAAGTTCGTCATTCACAGCGATCCNAAGCGCCTGAAAGCTGCGGGTTGCAGGGTGGGGCTGGTTGGGCTTGGGGTGTGGCAGGTTTTTCTTGATGATTTCAGCGAGNTGCAGCGTCGAGGTTATATCCCCCTCGCGCCGCGCCGCCACAATGGCGCGCGCAATCCGGCGGGATTTGCGCTCTTCGCCAAACTGGAACAGAATATTCGCAATCAACTCTTCATCGCCACGGTTTACAACATCGGCTGCGGACGGCCCGCTTTGGGACATCCGCATATCGAGCGGCCCGTCCCGCATAAAAGAGAAACCGCGCGCACCTTCGTCGATCTGCATAGAGGACACGCCGATATCCAGCACGACACCATCGAGCGGCTCGTCTACCAGCTTATCAAGATCCCCAAAGCGACCCTGAATGAGGGTGATACCCTCGGGAAGGTTCTGGCTACGGGCAATGACATCGGGGTCTTGGTCAACCCCGATCACCTTCGAGGCCCCCGCTTCCTTAAGCGCATAGCTATAACCGCCATAGCCAAAGGTGCCGTCTAGCCAAACGCCATGAACAGGGGCACATTTTTCGAGTATGGGATTGAGAAGAACCGGGATATGAGGGGCATCAGCCATTATTGACCCTCCGGAATGGCTGCATTCAGCAGCACAAACGGATCAACGCCTTCTTCCTCTTCGAGGTCATAATAAATATCCGGGTTCCAGATTTGCAGATGCTCTGCTGTGCCCACAAAAACCGCCGCATTTTCGATGTCAAACCGCTCACGGATATCCTTGCGCAGGATAATCCGGCCATTGTCATCGACCGGCACNGTCATNGCTTTGGAGATAAGCGCTTTGGCGGCGCGGGTGCGATCAGGCCCGTAAGGCATATCTTCGATTTGCTGGCGCATTTTTTTGTAGGCCTGCACGGTAAAGCCCCGCAGACAGTGCTCGTGGCTTTTGCCGTGGATCAGCACCATACGGGGGTTTTTGCCCTCTGAGCTGGGGTCTCCCTCCACGAGCACAGCACGATGCGCGGCGGGAATCGAGACCCGCCCTTTTGCATCGACCTTACTGGTCAGCTCGTCATGGAAACCAAGTTCCAACCGTTTACTCCTGCTCTGCCCTCAAACGAGAAAGCGGACCGTGTCTGCCCAACACGATCCGCCTCTGTCCCGTTCGGGTGTCGCCCAACTGCGAAATATCGTTTCTGCTCGCACTCGCGTCGGATCTATTTGCTCTGCTGGAGGAAAGCGGTTGCCTGTATGAACCTGCCAATTTTTTTAGCTATAAATATACGCCGCTATCTTCCTGCCGTAGGAGATTGGTAGCATAACGTTTTATGCCTAGCAATGGTATTTTTTACCACCCTATGGAACCTGAGGCCATTCTAACCGCCTCATTCCTTCAATTTTTGCGCTCCAAACACTGCTTGTAGCGGTGGCATTTGATTTGAACGCTATATATAGCTGGTGCCACGCGGTGGCATGAAAATCCATTTTTTTTCAATTTTGGCCGCGTTCGCCCCTATCTGATCTAAAAATGCTCCGAATCAACCTTGACCACACACCAAATCAGCGTAGAAAACCGGAATGCCCCGATATGCTCTGAAACTCGAATATGATGGCAGCCAGTTTGATGGCTGTGACGAAGTTCTCACTATTCTTGACGCTGCGCTCGCAAAAAACAAGACGCCAGCCCGAAATATATGTGCAGCGGAAAATACGGAACCCGGGGTTCATGCCAGTTGCCAGATATTACATCTCGATATTGAGCGAGCCCAAAATCCGCTGGCACTGAAAGCCAGTCTTTTTGAGATTTTGCGCGGGTCGGCACTCGCCATTGTCGGGGCGAGCAATGTGCCTGACGATTTTGATGCCGCGCGCGCACTGGAGCGGCACTATACCTACCGCCTGTTTTCACGCCGCGCGACGCTGACATATAATAAAGGCACCATGTGGCGCATTGATCACCCGCTTGACGTAAGGGCGATGCGCGAGGCCGCGCATTACCTGATTGGCAAACATGATTATTCCAGCTTTTGCGCCCCGTGCAAAAACCCCGCAAGCGAGCTCACGGAATTGCGGATCGAGACTTCGGCCCATTCCAGCGGCACAGAAACCCGGTTTCATTTTCGGGCTCCCCGCTTTTGCCCCGAGCAAGTGCGCCGGATCGTCGGGTTGCTGGAGCGGATCGGGGCGGGTGCCCTGCCCCCGGAGGCCATGCGGGAGGTGCTGGAGGCCAGCACCTACGATCTATCAGCACCGATTGCGCCACCGCGCGGGCTATATCTGGATGATGTCCGCTATAAAGACCCTATTATGCAAAGCGCGCACCTTCCGCTAGAACCGATTACCCACCTTGCCAGCGGTATTGGTTCGGCCATGCTGGAGCAAATGCCGCTCCCGCTTTTGGTCATCACCCGCAAGGGCCGTGTCGCCTATGCCAACCAGTTTGCATTTGATTTGTTGCCAAACCTCACGATTCGCCAACATTTTTCCGGTATATTTGAGGCTCAAAAATTTACCAAAGCGGTTCAGGCCGCCATTGAAAGCGGAAAAACCGGCAGGGTGCGGTTTTCAATCGGCGACGGGCCCGAACGGTTTTTTGTGGCGCATATCGGGCTATTGCCGGCAGGCTCGGAATTTGGCAAATCCATCCGGGTGATTGCCGCCATAGAAGAGCGGACAACCCTGCTCAAATCCGAACAGATGCGCTCGGACTTTATTGCCAATGTCAGCCACGAGCTTAGAACACCGCTTGCCACCATTATCGGGTATATCGAAACCTTGCAGGGCCACGCCAAAAACGACCCTGAAGCGCAAGACCGGTTTTTGAAGGTCATGGCAAAACAGGCGGGCCGGATGCAAAACCTGGTGAACGACCTGATGTCGCTGAACCGGATCGAGATTGAGGAACACAACCGCCCGATCGAGCCTTGTGTGCTAGGACCGATTGTGGCGGAAGCCATGGCGGCGGTGCAGCCGCTCGCCGAAAAGCTCGGGGCCAGCATCGTTTCTGACCTGCCGCCTGACCTGCCCACAGTGCGCGGAGATCACAGCCAGATAGCGCAGGTGCTGGTCAACCTGTTAGAGAATGCGATGAAGTATAGCGACAGGAGCCGCCCTGTCCGGATTTTCGCAGCACCCGCAGATGCCGCCCATCCCGGCCAAACCGGACTAACTGTGCAGGATTATGGCCCCGGCTTGGCTGAAGAACATTTGAGCCGGCTGACCGAGCGATTTTATCGGGTAAATGTGGCCAAAAGCNGGGACCAAGGCGGCACCGGTCTGGGGCTTGCGATTGTTAANCACATTCTGAACCGTCATGAAGGTGCGCTGGAGATCCGGTCCGCGCTAGGGGAAGGCAGCGCCTTCACCATTTGGCTACCNATTCACCACGAAAGCTAAAGGGCGGATTAATTCCCGATAAAGCTCTCGGCACTGAAGTTCCCGACATTCCCGAGGAACTGCTCGAAGAAGGTTAAGCGGCGGCCGTCGGTGACGGTCACATTGCGGTTCAGGTCGATCACCCTGCCATCTTCGAGGCCGAAGCGCTCGATTTGCGCAACCCTTGTGCCGCTGAAAGAGATCGCCACGATCTGGCGATCAATCTCGCGCGGCGCAAAAAACGCGACGCGGCGCACTTTGGACGAAATGTAATACCATGTATTTGTGCCCTCCAGGCCGCGGGTCGTCGGCTCGCCAAGGCGCGCCGAAACGGTTTCCTGACTGTCGCCAACCGAGATGCTTGCGACATCTTCGGCGATCGGCACATAGCCGTGCACATCAATTTCAGACGTACAGCCTGCTACCATCAATCCGGCCACAAGCAACGGCCCCACCAAAAACTTTTTCATAACACCCTTGCTCATACGGTTATCACGGCACATATACTCATCCCATCACAGGGATTTCCCCTATGTTCCATATTCAAGAGGCCGACGCAAGCAATGCGGGCCGCAAAACCCGAAAGATGCGAGCTAAATGGCCGACGAACCCCACTCCGCCCCTTTTGAACACCCGATCGAGGTCGAAAGACTGCGGGGCAATACCGCCTTCCGGTTTGATGAAACGCCAAGCGAAGCCGAAGCCGAAGCCATTCGGGACGCGCTTGGCCTGCGCGGACTTCGCAAAATGCGCTTTCAGGGCGAGATCGCGCCGCTGGGTAAACGGGGCTGGCTGGTTACCGGTGAGCTAGGCGCCTCGATCACACAATCCTGTGTCGTGAGCCTTGAGCCGGTCAAATCACGGATTGATGTGCCGGTGAAGCTTCGCTTTCTGCCCGAATCACTGATTGAGGACGACACACCCGAAGATGTGCTGGAAGACGATGTTGAACCCCTTGGCACAATGATCGACCTCGGCCATGTTGCGATGGAAGCACTATCGCTGGCCATGCCGGATTATCCTCGAAGCCAAACGGCGGAACTGGCGCAGTTTTCGGCGGCACCACCCGGTGCGGTGCCGATCAAAGACGAAGAGACCAAAGCCTTTGCCGGACTCGAGGCGCTTAAAGGCAAGCTCTCGGGCGACTCAGAATAACTATCGCGGCTTTACGGTTTAGGTTCAAAATTTCCAAGCACCTGCCCGGCTTTGACAGTTGATGTCTGAATCGCCCGCAGCTTTCATCTAATTTGAAATACTCACAGCGCGGTGCAAATACTTGCGGTCAGACAATTGACGGGCCAGAAAGTTGGCAACATCAGACCGCGAGATTTTGAGCTTCAGGTTGCGTTCGGCGGCACTAAACCCTTCCTTGAAAGTGCTGGAGGCCGGCGCATCGGTAAAGGCACCGGGGCGAACAAGGGTCCAGTTCAGCCCGCTGGCACGAACGAGGGACTCCTGAAGCTCGTGATCCAGAAATACCGGCCGCAACAACATGCCGAACATAATCCGCTTCCAGAAGAAGTTGAGGTTGCTCCAGCTTTCATGGGCACCAAGTGTAGACTGACAGATCAGCCGTTCCACGCCATGCTCCTGCATTCCCTGTATCACATTCAGCGTGCCGGTTGAGCGGATTGTGCTCTTGCGGGACATGCCGGAGCCAAGCGTAACCACAACGGCATCTTGCCCTTTGATCGCCGAGGCAACGCTCGCGGATGAAGTGGCATCGCCTTCATGAAGCTTGAGATTGGGGGCGCTGAACGCCAGTTTTTCCGGCTTGCGGGCAAAGGCGGTGACCTCATGGCCCTCTTCCAGCATTTTTTGAACGGCGCGTTTTCCGATTGTGCCGGTGGCTCCAAATACAATGACTTTCATATCGATTTCCTTTTCTGTATCGCTTATCGCTACTTTACACAGTGTAAAGTTGACACCGTGGCAATAGAGTATATATTGACACCATGTCAAGCAAAAACAATCCAACCCGCACCCGAATCCTAAAGTCAGCCAGAACCCTTCTCGAATCCGGCAATGCCGGTGGCGTTCGCATGTCCGACATCGCAAAAGCCGCCAAGATCAGCAGGCAGGCGCTCTACCTGCATTTCCCGAGCCGTGCCGAGCTGCTTGTGGCCACGACGCGATATCTCGACGAGGCCCATGACATCGACAAAAAGCTGGAAAAAAGCCGGATGGCGGCCTCCGGGCTTGAGCGGCTTACCGCGTGGGTCGAAACATGGGGCAACTATATTCCAACGATTTATGGCGTTTCAAAAGCGCTTATGGCTATGAAAGATACAGACAAAGAAGCAATGGCGGCCTGGAATGACCGGATGCAAGCCGTGCGGCACGGGTGCGCCGCCGCGGTTGCCGCGCTCAAAACTGACGGGGCGCTCGTTGACTGGCTCACCGAAGAGGAAGCAACCGATTTTTTATGGACGCTTCTTTCGGTCCGCAACTGGGAGCAATTGCGGTTTGAGTGTAACTGGACTCAAGAAAGATATGTGGAAGCTGTGGAAGCCATTGCCCTTCAGTCGCTGGTGAGGGG
>JGI24025J20009_10002423_pt1 | contig 13402 bp, 11 predicted proteins | sample Cruoilmetagenom3_FD_20009 | JGI IMG/M metagenome (IMG submission 20009)
TTAGCTCTGCTAGTTCTGTGGTTTTGTTCAATCGGATCGACCAAACCTAACCTAAATCAGAGCGCGAATTCCAATGACTTATTTATTTCCAGTCCCTAACTCCTGATTCATGTGGCTAACTTCCTTTTTGATTCTCGATGAAAGAGCATCTTCCGCAACATCAAGATCATAATCCATCTGAAGCCCAAGCCAGAATGATGGGGAATTGCCAAAATAGGCGGCAAGACGAAGAGCCGTATCCGCTGTTATGCTCCTTTTACAATGAACTATTTCATTGATCCGGCGCGGAGAAACTCCAAGGTCTCTGCCCAGCTGATTCTGGCTTCTGTTCATTGGCTTGAGGAATTCCTCAAACAGAATCTCGCCGGGGTGAACCGGGGGTATCTTCTTTTTCATCATTTTTCCACCTCAATGATAATCTATAATTTCAACACTGCAGGCATTTCCGTTTTCCCATTTGAAACAAATCTGCCATTGATCGTTAATTCGAATGCTGTGTTGTCCCTTTCTCTTTCCAGACAATGCTTTAAGTTTGTTCGCCGGAGGAACGTTCAGATCACGGATTGAAGAACTCCGATTCAGCATCCTGAGCTTCCGAAATGCTATTCTCTGAATACTATGAGGAAGTTTCCGGGAAAACTGCCGATTAAATATCTTCTCCGTTTCATTACACCTGAAGCTTTCTATCATAGTAAGACAAAAATATAACGGATAACGTTATAAGTCAAGTTGTATTTTGTGGGGTGGAAAAAGAGCGGCCCGGGGCGAAGCAACGAACTTCAGCCTGTCCACCTGAGTACTTACACCGGATCACAAAAAAAGAGAAGGAAACGCGAAGCTTCCTTCTCTTTTTTACCGTTTCATTAACCAGATTGTCAAGTGTTGAGACTTGACTCCTGATTAGTTACCTCTTTCTGTAATACTACCCGCTTCGGTAACTTCATAATAGTATAATCCATCATCAGGTACCTCACCATCTTCGCGGGTTGCTGTAATTAACTCATTTCCAAAAGTGGTGTCAATACCTTCCGTGTTCCTGAATCCTCCTTCTAACAACATGGCATCAGTTAAGTTAATCCAATCCTTAGAAGGACAATCTGCCAGATAGGCCATTGCCGAGGTGTACGCGTTTTTCGCAGAAGCTTTGGCCGCCACATTCTGTGCGTTTTTCTTATACTTGATAAAGTTAGGAATGGCGATGGCCGCCAGGATACCGATAATCGCGATGACGATCATCAACTCGATCAGCGTAAAACCTTTCTGATCTCTCTTCTCTCTCAATTTCATTAACATAATATGCCTCCTGTATTTTGGTTTGTTAGTTTGTTGGGTTTATTGAGTTAACTTAGTTTGTCTTGTTTTTTAAAATCTTAAAAACCTTGAATCTCCACCCCCCTTTCTCTAAATTCATCTATCAATTCTTATTTTTTCTTTTATGTTTATTGTTTTAAAAGCAATTAGCATGCCACATTTGCTTTCTTGCCAGGAATCCCTTTTAAATACCGGCAGGGCTTTATTTACAGTGCCTCCCCGACACCACCTTAAGACAGACACCTATTTTGCGATTTACATATATATAAAAAAGATGGTGATTTTCAGGGTCGTACAGGAATTTTCACCAAGATTATCGAATGTCCAGTTTTTCAAGCCTGTAAAGAAAGGAATCATAACTCACATTGAGATACCGGGCTGCCTTCGTCTTTGAGTTATTGGCCTTCTTCAATGCCTTCTCAATGAAAAGTTTTTCGATTCTTTTCATTTCATCATTCAGGTCGATTCCCTCTTCTTCAAAATCAATATGTGCAACTGGGCCTGAATCTTCTTCAGATATGACAAGGGTTTCCGGCAGAATGATATTCCCGGTCTCCAGGGCAACGCTTCTTTCAATAATATTTTTCAATTCCCTCACGTTACCCGGAAAAGGATATTTCATAAGGAGCTGAAGCGCATAGGGAGATATCTTCTTGATCTCCTTTCCAAACTCTCTCGAATACTCTTCTATGAAATACTCTGTCAGTAAGGGAATATCTTCTTTTCTGTCTCTCAAAGGGGGGATCTTTATGGGAATAACATCCAATCTGTAATAGAGGTCTTCTCTGAATTCTCCGCTTTTTACCTTCTCTTCGAGATCCTGGTTTGTAGCGGATATGATCCTCACATCCACCTTAATATCTTCCGAACCACCCAGCCTTCTAAAGGTTTTCTCCTGAACCACCCTGAGAAGCTTCACCTGAAGAAACGGGTACAATTCGCCAATCTCATCAAGGAATATAGTTCCCCCGTTTGCAACCTCAAACAGACCCGGCTTGTTCGTATAAGCGCCGCTGAAGGACCCCTTTATGTAACCGAAGAATTCACTTTCCAGGAGATTCTCCGGAATGCCGCCGCAATTTATCACGACAAAAGGTTTGTTTTTCCTCGGACTATTCTCATGGATTGCCTTTGAGACCAGCTCTTTACCCGTACCGCTTTCACCGAGGATCAAAACGTTCGCAGATGTATCCGCCACTTTTTTGACAAGGGAATAAACATTCATCATGCCCCTGCTCTTCCCTATCATTTTTTCGAATGATACCGCGTCTTCCACACCCTTCATAAAAAGGATATTTTCTTCATTAATCCCCTTTTTGCCGAGGGCATCCTTTACCGTGGATTTGAGATCCTCCACGTCAAAATTCTTTTCCAGGTAGTCAAATGCACCCTCCTTCATTGCCGCAACTGCCGTCTCTCCGGAAGCATAGCCGGTAATCAATATGACCATCGTCTCGGGAGAAATCTCCTTGACCGCTTTCAGAAGGTCGATCCCGTCAATCTTCGGCATCTTAAGATCGGTAATAACCAGATCAAATTTCTTTTTTTTGCAAAGGGTTAAAGCCTCTTTACCACCTGAAGCGATATTAACTTTATAACCTTCCCTGGTCAGCATAATTTCGAGGAATTCTCTCATCCCCTGATCATCATCAACAACGAGAATTTTTGCCATTTACAAACTCCTTTCGTTTCGGGGCTCAGGGATCAGGGATCGGGAATCAGCGCCAGAGCTTTTTCTCGATAGAACTTCGCAACCCATTGAGCATCCTTCCTATTTCCGATGTCTGATTCAATACATTATTTACTTGATTCTTATCGGTGTAATCTAATCGCCCGGCTATCTGAACATGTGTTTCCACCTCTGCAAGAGAAGCATAGGCAATTGACAGATGTTGCAGAAACTCCTTGCTGTGTTTTCGATGACGTCCCTCTGCAATATTTGAGGGCACCGACACGGCGGCACGTTGTAACTGACTTGCAAGCCCATAAGTCTCGTTTTTCGGAAACTTCCTGGTTAATCGATAGCATATCTCTACTAAATCCATGGCCTTCTGCCAGACTTCTAAATCCTGGTAACTTTTTATCATTGGCCTCGCTTCCCCCCTATATCCCTGCCCCCTGACCCCTGATCCCTGATCCCTGCCCAGCGACCGGCAGAAGAATAGTACATTTTGTCCCTTTACCCGATTCGCTTTCTATCATGAACTTCCCTTCATGACTTTCAACGACTCTGCTTACAATTGCAAGCCCAAGGCCTGTTCCCCTTTCCTTTGTCGTGTAAAAGGGTTCCAATATTTTGTCTATATATTCTTTGCCGATTCCGTACCCTGTATCATCTATACTGATATCAAGATATTCTTTTCCCTCTTCATTTCTAACCGTCGTAGTTTCAATTTTCAAATTTCCCCCGTCCGGCATGGATTGAACGGCATTCAATACAATGTTTCTCAATGCCTGCCTTATCTCTGTTTCATTCCCGTAAACACTGTTTTGATCACACAATTCTTTTACTACTTCAATGTTTTCATTCCAGTCGGGACCGAATTGAATAGATTCGATAATGTCATCTATCATATTTTTTACATCCATCGCACAGGAATCTTCGGGGGAAGGCCTTGCCAGAAGCAGAAAGTCCCTCGCCAGAGTTTCGAGCTGATTTTTTCCTCTGATAATAATCCCCATCAGTTTTTTATCCGTTCCTCCCAGATGAAGACCCTTTTCGAGCACCTGGATTGAACCACTGATAGATGTCAGAGGNCTGCGCAATTCATGGGCTAAAATCGCCGACATTTCACCAATGAGGGCAAGCCTTTTATTNTTTTCAACCTCCTTTTCCATCTCTTTTATGNATGTTAAATCCTGAAATATGATAATTTTCCCTATACTTTTTCCCTTACTATCCATTAAGGAAGAAAATGAAAGACCCAGCATGATATTTCTTCCATCCTCTGAGGTAATGGTCTTTTCAAATCTGTTTTGCGGCTGTGTTTTCCCAAAAATCATTCCGGACAGATTAACAAATATATCATCGATGTTTTTGTTTCTGATCTGAGAAAATAAAAAACCCGTAATCTTTTCCGCAGCCTTGTTAAAGGATTTTATCCTCCCCTGAAGATCAGCCGTCATAATACCGGTATCGACAGACTCAATGATGCTCCTGTGAAGCAAATCAAGCTGGTTAAAAGCGCTTTCCTTTTCTGAAAGGAGAGTCTGTAATTTATTTTCCTTTTCAACCACAAAGCTGGTAAGCAGCGCGATTATATAAAACAATACAATTTGAATAAAAATCTTTGAAAACACATACCCCGCACCGAAATTATAGCCACGGGGCAGATTTGAAATGGGATGAATAAGCCCGTAAAATTGCAAGTCGAGCAAAAAACCATAAAGTATGCCACAGACAGATGCGACCAGAATGCCCCCTCTTTTCCCAAGAAACAGGGCTGAATAGATGATTACGAGCGGATACAGAGCCGCGTAAGAGCTCTCTACTCCACCCGTTACATAGACAAGGGCGGTAATCAATGTTACATCGACAAGAGCCTGAATTTGTATATTATGTCTTATCTGTCTTATTTTTTTTAATAAAAAGATATAATAAATGGATAATAAATATGTTGTCCCTATGATGACATAAACTGAATAAAGAGATCCACGGAATACCGATTCAGCTCCCTTAAGTTGAATGAGGGCCGCAATACCGAGCAGAAAGGAAACGATGACAATTCTGAGAAATATCAGCCGCCAGAGTCTGTCTCCGGAACCTTGATCATATAATGGTCTGTTGTCAGTCAAATTCTTAACCTTCTCATTTGTCCGGATGATTTATGATTCAATTGATTAATGGTCTTTTCGCCCAATTTCTGCGTTATGCTCAAAAAATAATCCTCGGAATATCAAGTACATGCCTGCGGTCTTCGGCGAGCCTTCGAGCCGTTATTCTTTTCGTGTGCCGTGATCTTGAACGAAGATCCGAAAAAATCCATAGAATCATTTATTCGTTGAACTTATGCAATAAACAAACCAGATTTGTCAATATAGATATATTTCAACGCAGATTTAAATAGAAATATCAAACAGATGTAACTGTTCAGGTGGGTGGGCTAAAGGCTGAAAGGTATGTAAAGGGCTGACTCCCATTTACTGGTCGGGGCGGCAGGATTTGAACCTGCGACATCTTGCTCCCAAAGCAAGCGCGCTACCAGGCTGCGCTACGCCCCGTTTCATAAGCATCTAAATTATTTGACATGTTGCTGCAAGCTTTTTTTCAGTTTCTTGAAGGCTTCCGCCCGGTGACTGATTTTGTTTTTGATGTCTGGGCTGATTTCGGCAACGGTTCTGCCGTATTCCGGAACAATAAATACGGGATCATAACCAAAACCTTCGCTACCGGCAGGGCTTACTGCTATTTCTCCCCGTAATGTTCCCTCAAACGACTCAAATATTCCGTCCGGATTGTAAAGAACGAGGACACATTTAAAGGCGGCTCCTCTCTTTTCAATGGGAACATCCTTTAATTCTTGCAAAAGCCTCTGAATGTTTTTTTCGTCATCCGCATCGGGCCCTGAATACCTCGCTGAATGAATCCCCGGTCTCCCCTCCAGGAAATCAACCTCCAATCCCGAATCATCGGCAATGACCATCTCACCCGTATATTCCGATACAATCCTGGCCTTTTTCAAAGCATTTTCGAAAAAGGTTTTACCGTCTTCTATAATTGCAGGTGCGTGTGGATAATCACTTAATGACAATACTGCCATTTCAGATTCCGCAAGCAATGCCTTAAGCTCCCTCAGTTTTCCCTTGTTTTCTGTGGCAAATACGATTTTTCTCAGTTTATTTCTCCGAAAATTTCTACCTGCTTTTTTGTAAGGCATGATATGCCTTTTGTTGCGACATTCGCCATTTCATTGAATTGATCACGGTCAAACGGGGTCTGTTCGGCAGTGCCCTGGACTTCAATAAAGCGTCCACTGCCGGTCATTACAAAGTTCATATCCACGTCAGCAGTAGAATCTTCTTTATAATCGAGATCAAGGAGAACATTTCCTCTCACTACACCTGTACTAATAGCAGAAACAAAATCTGTAACAGGAACTCTCTTTACAATGCCTTCCTCTTGGAGCCTGCGAAATGCATCTATCATGGCGATAAAACTACCTGTAATGGATGCCGTCCTCGTTCCCCCATCGGCCTGAATCACATCACAATCGATATACATCGTCCTTTCGCCAAATATATTCAGATCGGTTACGGAGCGAAGTGATCGCCCGATAAGTCTCTGAATTTCGTGTGTTCTTCCCCCTATTCTGCCCCTTGCAGACTCCCTCATGTTTCTTGTAGGTGTTGACATGGGCAGCATGGAATACTCAGCAGTCAACCAGCCTCTGCCCGAATTTCTCAAAAAAGGAGGCACACCTGCTTCAAGCGAGGCTGTACAGATAACTTTTGTGTTGCCTAACTCAATAAGGACAGCCCCGCCGGGATGCCGAAGGAAATTCCTTGTTATTTTTACTTCTCTTATTTCATCCCATTTACGATCATTTGCTCTCACAACTACCCCTCGGTGGAAAAATATTCTTTAATGCTTTTGCTTAACGCTGTTGCAATTGATTGTTGAATTTTCCGGCTCAGCAATTTTTTTCTGTCCTTGATATTTGTGGCAAATCCCAGCTCTATGACAACTGCAGGAATTGTTAACCCTTCAAGGACGGGAACGGGTGCATTCCTGAGTCCCCTGCCCTGCCGGGGAAACACTTTTTCGATGTTTTTCATAACAATCTGGGCAAATCGAACACTATCGTTAAGGTACTTGTTTCTTACCATATCATTCAATATTTCATTCGAATCACCCTTCCTGGCCAGCGTCTTTCCAAAACCCGGGAAATATACTTCATACCCGGATGAACTTTTTCCGAATCCCGCATTAATGTGAAGGCTGACAAAAAGATCCGCCTTTGATCTACGGGCTATTTTTATCCTCTCGGATATGGAAAGTTTTTTATCTGTTGATCTTGTAAGATAGATTTTCACATTTTTTGTCTTGCTGAGATTTTTCTTTAAAGCTTTCGCAACGATAAGTGTAATGTCTTTCTCGTAAAGATTTCTTGATAATTTGCCCCCTCTGTCAGTGCCTCCATGAGCCGGATCAATTATGACAACATGGCTGGTTCCTGCCATTGCCGATGTAAACGGAAATATAAACAATACAGATAATAAGATGAGTAAAACCGGTTTAGTTAATCGCATAATAACCTAAGGCGGCAAAGCCGCAAAATTTTAAATTTTAAATGTTGAATTCTAAATTAAGAATAAAGACTCTTTTCTCCCTGCAAGCAACATGGTAAGTACCCGGGCTCACAATTCATTCGCAGATTACACAGACTTGTTAAACCTGAAACTCGAAACTCGAAACTTACGTAAGCACGCAAGCCTCTAATACAGCAAGTTTATAACAACTGTCAAGATTTGAAGGCATTTCTAAGATAATCTTTCTTCCTGCTGTCTGAAAAAGTTCCCCTTACCCTCTCAACCGACAAAACACCTGTTATTTTTCTGAAAGCTGAAGACAGTTTATTGAATTGATCAAGGTCATTGATATCCAGCTCAAACTCGCATGTTGCATTTTCGCCCCGTATCGTATCTATATTGGCGGAATTAATATTTATCCCCAGAGAAGATATGACAGAGCTTAGATCAGAAAGGAGTCCTTTTTTATCAATGCAAACTAACCGGATATTGGCCCTAAAGGTTTGCTTTTGCTTTATGTTCCAACGAACTTCAACAAGCCTTTCAGGATCCATTTCCTGAACTATGGGGCAGTTGGAAACATGAACGCTTATCCCTCTTCCTCTTGTTATGTAACCTATTATATCGTCACCTGGAAGGGGGCTACAGCATTTGGCGAATCGAACCATAACATCGTCGACACCTGTTATTTTTATCCCCGTATCTGATGTAACACCTGGTTTTTTCTTAGGCTTCGCACTGATGTCTTCTTCTTTTTTTTCTTCCTCATTAATGAAGTGATTGATAATATATTTAGCTGATATCTTTCCATATCCAATGAGCGCCATGAGGTCGTCAACTGTGCCAAGCGATTGGTCACTAAGAATTTCTTTAAATTCATTTGATTTGACAATCTTTTTGAAAGTGAGATGATTTTTTTTAAACTCCCTCTCCAAAACATCTCTCCCGATGGCGATACTTTTCCCTCTTTCTTCGGTCTTTATCCACTGTTTTATTTTCGATTGTGCTCGTGATGTTACAACATATTTCAGCCAATCCTTGCTGGGATGATGGCCTGGTTGCGTTAGAATCTCGACTGTATCGCCATTTTGAAGCTTATATTTAAGGGAAACGATATTCCTGTTTACCTTGGCGCCAATACAATGACTTCCCACATCCGTATGAACGCTGTAAGCAAAATCAACGGGTGTGGCGCCCTTTGGAAAGGACTTCACATCACCGTGAGGCGTAAAAATGTACACTTCATCAGGAAAGAGAGCGATCTTTAAATTCCTCATGAATTCCCTGGCATCTTTATGCTCATGCTGAACCTCAAAAAGCTCTCTTAACTTTTCGATTTGACCTTCATCTTCATCAGATGATATCTTGCCTTCTTTGTATCTCCAGTGGGCAGCGATCCCCTTTTCCGCCCACTCATGCATCTCCCGTGTCCGTATTTGCACTTCTACCCTCTCACCGTAAGGACCAATGACCGTTGTATGTAACGAACGATAGTTATTTGCCTTCGGCATAGCTATATAATCTTTAAAACGCCCGGGCACTGGTTTCCAGTTGGCGTGAATGACACTCAAAACTTCATAACATTCTTTTACTTCGTTCGAATCAAGAATAATCCGAAATGCTGTAAGATCATAAACTTCATCAAAGTTTATGTGCTGCTCATTCATTTTTTCATAAATACTGTACAAATGTTTCGGCCTTCCATCAACCCTGCCCTTAAGCTCATATCCCTCTATCTTTTCCTGAATGATTCTTTTTACCTTTTCCGTATATTCTTCTCTTTCCTCTTTTTTCTTGGCTACCTTATTAAGAAGACCGAAATATTCTTCCGGCGAAAGGTGCCTGAATGAAAGGTCTTCCAACTCCATTTTCATCCAGTTAATACCCAGACGGCTCGCCAGGGGTGCATAAACTTCAAGAGTTTCCCTTGCAATAAACCTCTGCTTATCCTTTGGTTGATATTCCAGAGTTCTCATATTGTGAACTCTGTCTGCCAGTTTTACGATAAGGATCCTGATATCGGAAGACATTGCCAGCATCATCTTTCTGAAGTTTTCTGCCTGCCTTTCTATCTGGCTTCCGAATCTAATCTTGCTTATCTTTGTAAGTCCTTCTACAAGAAAAGCAACCTCCTCACCAAAATCCTCTTTTATCTGTTCTATTGTGGTAAGTGTATCTTCAACAGTATCATGAAGCAAACCGGTAATAATGGCAGATTTGTCGAGTTTCATCTCAACCAGTATTCCGGCAACCTCAAGGGGATGAATTAAATATGGCTCTCCAGATAAACGCTTTTGGTCCTTGTGAACAGCAGCAGAGAAGATATAAGCCTTTTCTATCATCTCCAGGTCTTCCGGGGAAAGATATTCATGTGTCTTATCCAATATGTCAGTAATTCTAATCATAGGCTCTTTACTCGTTACTCATCACTCATTGCTCGCGTTTCACCACCTGAACAACAAAATCTTCAACATCATCGAAGAGAATTTCGCGCACTTCCCCCGATTTCCTGAATCTGACTTCTACTTTTCCTTCGGCGAGTTTTTTAGGACCCATAGTAATCCTGAGCGGAATCCCGATGAGATCTGCATCCTTGAACTTTACGCCTGCTCTCTCATCTCTATCATCAAGAAGAACTTCGATACCCCTTCCCTCAAGATTGTCATACAACTTCTCTGCCATGGATAAGAGCTCTTTATTCTTGATATTCACCGGCGTTATCAATACATGATACGGAGCAATCGAAAAAGGCCATATAATCCCGTCTTCATCATTGTTTTGTTCTATGCATGCCGCCATCGTTCTCCCCACTCCTATTCCATAACATCCCATGACCATATATTTTTCCTTACCGTCTTTATCAAGGAAGGTCGCCTTCATGGCTTTACTATATTTCGTACCGAGTTTAAATACGTGTCCCACCTCTATTCCTCTGGCGAATTCTATGGGACTTTTACAGCGGGGACAAAGATCTGTTACTTCTACAATTCTAAGATCGGCAAAATCTTTTATCTTAAAATCTCTACCAATGTTGCAATTTTTTATGTGATAATCCTGTTTATTGGCCCCCATAACGAAATTCCGCATATTTATCAGGGAATAATCAGCGATGATCTCAGACTTTATTCCTATTCCTCCCGCAAATCCTTTGGGAGCCCCCGTAACTTCGTGAACAATATCGTCTGTTGCCAGTTCAAGGGAATCACATCCCAGATAGTTTTTCAGTTTAATTTCATTAATCTCTTCGTCACCCCTGATCAAAACGGCGATTGGAGAATCGTCTGCAGAAAATATGAGAGTCTTTACAATGTCTTGAGTCGTGACATTTAGAAAAGCGGACACCTCTTCAATAGTTCTCACATCGGGAGTATAAATTTCTTCAAGAGGTAAGAATTCAGATTCATCAATATGCCGTTCCTCGGGCCTTGCAATCTCAGCTTTTTCAAGATTGGCAGCATAATCACAGGAAGTACAATAAACCATTCCATCCTCCCCCGAATCAGCGGTAACGAGAAATTCATGAGAAAAACTCCCACCAATACTGCCACTGTCCGCTTCCACGGGTCTGAAACTGAGGCCGCAGCGGCTGAAAATCCGGTTATAAGCCTCAAACATTTTTTTGTAGCTTAACTCGGCGCCGGAGTCATCAGCGTCAAAACTGTAAGCATCCTTCATGCCAAATTCTCTGCTTCGCATGATCCCGAAACGAGGTCTGATTTCATCTCGAAATTTTGTCTGGATCTGATAAAGGTTTATCGGGAGTTGCCTGTAAGTCTGGATTTCATTACGAACGAGATCTGTTATGACCTCCTCATGGGTTGGTCCTATGCAATATTCCCGATTATGACGATCTTTCAGTCTCAGAAGTTCTTTGCCATAAAATTGCCATCTCCCCGACTCTATCCAGAGTTCAGCCGGCTGTACTGCGGGAAGGAATACCTCCTGCGCGCCTGCCCTGTCCATTTCTTCACGAATGATCTGTTCCACCTTTTTTATTACTCTGTAACCCAACGGAAGATATGAATAAATACCACTGGTTAACTTTCTTATCATGCCGGCTCGCAACATCAGCCGGTGACTGATCACCTCCGCGTCCGAAGGGGTCTCTCTGCTTGTCGGCAAGAACATTTCTGAATAGCGCATCATTCCTCCATGCCCGGGTTATTTGGTCTGTTCGATACCATATTTTTCACTTCATCCACCAATACATCAACAAATTCTTCTTCTTTTATTTTTCTTACAACCTCACCCTTTTTAAAAAGCAGGCCCATGTTGCGCCCNCCGGCAATGCCGATATCAGCCTCCGCAGCTTCTCCTGGTCCGTTCACAACACACCCCATAAGGGCTATTTTCAGATATTCCTTCATGCCGGCAAGCCTTTTCTCAACCTCTTCAGAAAGCTTAAAAAGATCGATTTCGCAACGGCCGCAGGTGGGACAGGATATTATATCCGGCCCTACCCTTCTGATATTCAAGGCTCTCAGTATCCCGTAAGCGACACCCACTTCGCTCACAGGATCACCGGTTATGGAAACCCTGATCGTATCACCGATTCCATCATAGAGAAGAATCCCGATACCAATGGATGACTTAATGGCAGAATTAACAAGACTGCCGGCTTCAGTAACACCGATGTGAAGGGGATAATCTGTCTTTTCTGAAATCGTGCGGTGGGCTTCAATCATTGTTGCAACGTCTGATGATTTCAAGGACAATTTAATGGAATGAAAACCCATATCCTTAAATAATTCTATACTCCTCAAGGCGCTTTCTACAAGTGCAGGAGCAGTTGGACCACCATAACCGGATAATATATCTTTTTCCAGGGAGCCCGCGTTAATCCCTATTCGAACGGCTATATCTCTTTCCTTTGCAACTGAAATTATCTCTTTAATTTTATCCTTACCCGTATTGCCCGGGTTTATTCTGATACCGTCAGCGCCGTTTTGAATGGCTTCAATGGCAAGAAGATGATTAAAATGTATATCGGCAATTAATGGAATTCCAATTTGTTTTTTGATATCCACAAGGGCCATTGCAGCTTCTCTATCAGGAACGGCAACCCTGACAATCTCGCACCCTGCATTCTCGAGTCTTTTGATTTGTTCGACCGTTGCGACCACATCTCTTGTATCTGTACAGGTCATAGACTGAACAACAACCGGTGCGTCTCCTCCTATTTTGACGGGGCCTACATATATGGGCCTGGTTTTTTTCCTTCTGATTATTTCAGATTCCAATGATAATCTGCTTTCCTTTTAGTTACTTCCACGTTTTTTAATATAGCACGAAGAGCAAATGGCAATCAATACCTAATGCGGCAAAGCCGCAAAGGTTCAAGGTTCAAGGCTCAAGGTCAAAGGTCCAAGGTTTTTCCTTGCTCCTTGAGCCTTGTTTTTCACCGCCTGGCACGAACATCTGCGCAAAAAACGCAGTTGCTGAGGATAAAGACTCTAATATGAGTCCCTTAGACATTTAAGTATTTCGAATTGGACATGAAGGGACGGGATTTTGCCCGGTTCGGTCACCACAGGAAATCCCTTGCCCATCATATTCATCAGTGCCCGTACAGCATCAAACATATCTACAGGCGGCATTCCATTTCTCGTCAGATAGTTAATGAGCCTCAATGTCTTCAATCCGTCGAACCATACAAGAAAGTGCTTCAGAAGAACCGGCTTGCTCTTGCTGTTTTTTCTCAGCCGTCGCCATATATCCTGGAAGCGTTGTTCTCTGAGATACTCTTCGAGTAGCGGATATATCTCCCCTGCCCTGGTTAATATTACCCTTTCATCAATGTCCGGACAGGAAGACATGTATTCCAACCACTTTTTTAATACAA
>JGI24025J20009_10002424_pt1 | contig 13399 bp, 12 predicted proteins | sample Cruoilmetagenom3_FD_20009 | JGI IMG/M metagenome (IMG submission 20009)
TTTGCCGTTTATGTTCCTGTTCAGCATGCAGATAAGGTTAGCCAGGCAATCTTTAAGGCAGGAGCGGGAAAAATTGGCAAATACACTGAAACATCTTTTAACATTAGCGGAAAAGGAACTTTTAAACCTACGGAAGGGACTAACCCTTTTATCGGAAAAATAGGAGAAAGAGAAGAAGTCCAAGAGATAAAAATAGAAACAGTGGTAGCGGAAAGAGATTTAGATTCGGTGGTACAAGCGATGAAAAGTGTGCACCCCTATGAAGAACCGGCTTATGATGTATATGAACTTAAAACAAAACCATCGTATGGGATAGGTATATTAGGAGAAATAGATAAGGAAGTAGAAATTTCTAAATTCTCCCTGGAGGTAAAAAATAGACTTCAAGCTCTCTATATCAGACTTATCAAATCAAATGAGCAAAAGATAAAAAGAGTAGCCCTTTGCACGGGTTCAGGAGGCTCTCTTTTAGAACAAGCTAACAATAAAAATGCTGACTTATACATAACCGGAGATATCACTTATCATACCGCTCTTCGGGCTAAAGAATTAGGGCTAAATGTTTTGGACATTGAACATTTTGATACTGAAAAATTTTTTGTTGAGGCTCTTTATGATCAATTATTAAAATTTGGAATTCCTAAAGATATTTTAATTAAAAGTAAAAAAATGGAATCTCCTTATGAATTACTGTAATGAGTGATGAGTGATAAGTAGGGGTTCGATTCATTGAACCCGCTGAAAAAAATTACCGAAATACTCGGGTCGGATAAATCCGACCCCTACACCAAATTTGTAGTTCGTATCTCGTGAATCGTATCTCGTAAAAAAAATTTATAAGTCAGAAGATAGAAGAAGTAGGGGCGTATTGCAATACGCCCTCATAGTGTAGAGCGGGCAACATTTAGTGTGTAGATAAAAAAGTTCATATCATTTATTTTTCTCAATGATAATTTTTGCACCCGATTTAACTTTTTTAAATATTTTGGGATCTCCTATTATCTTTCCGAAGATATTTACCGGGCTGGCAGGCCTAATTTCATCACCCTGACTTGCTGGAGTGAGTCCAAAGAAGATACAGAAAGCGCTACCGGGAGGCCAATAACCCAAATCTCCTTCGGAAACTACTTCCTTTGCATCTTCCAGGGGCGCTTCTACCGGTATGGAAAAATAAATTTCATCACCCCAGGTATTTACACTTCCTTCAATGGGGAGTGCCTCCCAAATTTTTTGTGCAGTTTCGCTATTATTCATTTCTACACTCATTTTAACATCTTCGACAGTAATAGTGATCTCTTTATCAAACATATTATTCATCCCCCTTTAATTAATAATCGCCAAAATTTGTTTAAATCCTCTTAACTTGCGTTGCACGAAGAGGAAAAATCTAAATTACCTAAAGTTGTTCATTAGGTTGCTCTTTATAAGTTTTCTCCTTTTAAAGCGAGTATTAAAATTTTAATTTTTAGGAGATAACTATATAATAATATTTTGACACTCAATTATATTGCTCGAGCTTTTTAATAGTATCTACTTTTACTTTGTTTGGTTGATTCTGATCATTTAACTAATCCCATCTTCTTCAAAACTTCAGTTAATCGGCTATGATTTTCAGGGGTTAAAGACTGAATTGGTGCTCTTGCCCCACCTGTATCAAAACCTAAAATACTCAAAGCTTCCTTTATAACAACCGGAAAGCTTCCTAAACTAAAAGCCATTCTTAAGGGAGCCAGGTCAAACTGAGCTTGTCGGGCTGCCTCATAATTTCCGCTTTTTACATGGTTATATAAATCAACGATTAATTTAGGTGCCACGTTAGCAGAAGCTGGGACCGCACCACTGCCTCCCGAAGTTAAAACATTAAATATGACTGTATCTCTCCCGCAAAAAAAATGAAAATCAGGTCCAGTAGTGCGAAGTACTTCATTTACATATGTAAGGTTGCCACTACTGTCTTTCATACCAACGATATTATCGATTTCTGTTAGTTTTCTGATTATATCAACAGGAATGTCATATCCTGTACGGTCAGGATTATTATACAGTAATACTGGCAAATTACTGGCCTCTGCAACCGTTTTGTAATATTGATATAATTCTTGTCCATTTAGTTTAATAAAAAAAGGAGAAATAATTGAGACCGCATCACAACCAGATTTTTCAGCGGCTTTTGTTAGTAAGACCGTTTCTGATGTCGTAATTGCTGCAGTACCTGCATAGACTGGCACTTTTCCATTGACTTCCTCAACGGCAATTTCGAACAACCTAATTCTTTCTTGGCGTTCCAGTGAAAAAAACTCTCCTTGACTTCCCGCAGCAAATACCCCGTGCACACCTTTACCAATAACATCATTAACCATTCTTCTACATATATTATCGTTAATCTAACCGTTTTGTGCAAACGGTATTACCAATGGCGGATAACGCCTTACATTCTAACAATTATTTTTTTAATTCTCCTTTTAAATTTCTCTTCCGACAAATTCGCTATTTTTTTGAGTTTCAAACTCTTTAAAAAGGTTTGATTGTTTAATCCGTTCTATAATCGCTAAGTCTTCTTCAGTCATTTCTAAATTATCTAAAATACTTAAGGTATCAAGGAGATGATTTGCTTTCCCGGTGCCATATACTACCGTAGTAACCTCGTCGTGAGCCAAGCACCATTTAAGTGCTGCCTTAGCTAATTTAGGCTTATCAGTAAAACCGATCTCATCGGCAATTTTGAACAGTTTCCCTTTCATGTATACTTCTCGAACAATCACGCCCAGTCCTTTCTCCTTAGCTGTTGGAAAAACTTTGTTTTTGGGCTGGTGATCACCGAAGTTGAAATTAATATAGACCCCATCAAAACAATCTGCCTCTATTTGTTTCAAATAGGTATACTCGCCCGAAAAAGTATCAGCGCAAGCAAAACGTATCAACCCTTCTTTTTTCAAGGTTTCTATATTGTATTTGATTTTATCAAGATATTCCACATCGGAATCCAAAGCTGCCTTCATAAATGGAATGTTTAAAAATTCAATCTGATCCCGTTGAAGCAATTTTAATATTCTTTGAACTTCAGCTTTCAATAAATCATACTTGGCCATTCTGATGCCAATGTTATTTTTACCATATGTAAAAGTCATAGATTCTGGTCTGGTTTGAATATATATTTCATATGGTACTTCTATTTCTTTTAAATTTCTACCAAGTGCTTCCTTTTCCGAATCCTGTGTAACATCAAAAAAATTAATTCCATTATCAAAAGCTGCAGCTAACACTTTTTTTCTACTATCCTGCCCAAACCCATTAAATATATAATTTGGTTGTATTGCAAGTTCAAAATTTTCATTAAAGCCTCGCGAAGCTCCTGTAGATAAATATTCATGTCCTCCCATCGAAATAATCGAAATGTTCACATCTAATTTGCCAAATTTCTTATAAATCATAATTACCTCTATATAATAATATTAAATATATATTTGTTTAATTGTTTAATAAAGACTCTTCCGTAAATTTTTGACCCTTAAATCCAAGTTCAACTGTCATCAAAACTACACAATCGAAATAATGAACAAAAGGCTCAATGTTATCTATTCTTTGTGAAGAGTTTTTATAGAAACACTTCCTTTCATTCCTTTATTTGCAACTTCTGTAAGAAGCCTTATTACCAAACTTACTATGTATCATTTAAAATGACTAAAGTAATATCTCCATAACTACTGGTATGTTCACCCGCTTTGATATTTAAAATAACTCACCTAGGCCCAGACTCAATGCAGTCTGATTTAATTCTTCAATAACACTATTATTGAGAGGTATTCCACCGCTAATATGCTTTTGACTTGTCAAATATTCAAGTTCGCCAGGCAAAAACACCTGATCACCTTCAACCGGTGGACAATTTTTTACTGATTTAATATAACTTTCAATAACACTATAATACTCTGATAGAGAGATTATAGCCTCTACATTTAAAACAGCAAAGAAATGTCCCACACTCTGACCTCTATCTAATTGTGTAAAAAGGGGACCTATCTCAGTCAAATAATGACCCCCCGCTAAAACACCACAAAAAATATCGATTACCATTGCTAAAGCAGAACCTTTGGGTCCGCCCAGAGGTGTTAGCATTCCATGTAGTGCTTCTTCAGCAGATACTGTTTTCTTGCCGTTTTTAGTAAGAGCCCAGCCATTAGGTATAGAATTACCTTTTTTAGCAGCCATTATTATCTTGCCACGGGCCACTGTACTTGTTGCCATATCTAATACAATAGGAAAGTCTAACCGAGTTGGGATTGCAACTGAAATAGGATTTGTGCCCAACATTGCTTTTTTTCCACCATAAGGGGACATGGTCGGATTAGCATTACTGAGAGTAATTCCTATCATGCCCTCTTTTGCAGCTAACATTGAATAATATGATGCAATGCCAAAATGATTACTGTTTCTAACAAAGACGCTACTCCAATAATGCTCTTTAGCCAACTCTATTGCTTTTTTTGCACCTGCATATCCGGTAATTTGTCCCAGACAATTATTAGCATCAATTACTGCAACTCCCTTCTTTTCTTTAATTACTTCCGGCTTAGCTTTAATATCTATCGCACCACTCTGTATTCGTTTTATATATATTGGGAGTTTGGAGAGGCCGTGGGTATCAATCCCTCTTTTATCAGCTGTAACCAATATATCTGATGCAATCTCTGCTTCCTTTCTTTTAAGTCCTGTCTTCATTAAAATACTGATAGATTTATTCAATAACTCTTTTTCAAAATATATGATAAACACCTCCATTTAACTAAAGTAGATTTATTACAAATAATACTAATCAACATATTTAAATAATTACCCTATGCAGTTTGAAAACTTAAGTATCAAAAAAATCTAGAAAACTTTATTTGGTTAGTGTTTTATACTATAATAAGTGACAAAAACACTTAGTAAAAAAATATTTTCTTTTATAGGTGAAGATAGATTTTAAATGTTGCGTAGTGCCAATCCTACTTTCCGACCTAATAATCTGACTAATATCTGTTTCGGCCTCCTCATCTTAAGAGGATATTTAACCATCCAAAAGAAAAAACTCTTAATTCCTTAATTTATACAGTAAAATTAAGAATTAAGGACACCTACATCTCTCAGAATTTTTTCCAATTTAGCCCTGTTCTCGTCAGACATAGGACCTACTGGTTGAATAGTCGGACCGGCATCAATACCTATAAGCTGCAAACCTCTTTCATCACTGATGGAAAAGAACCCAGTGTAAAGGCAAGACGGAGCGGAGCCAAAGCGTATTGGGCCTCAAGAGCGCCCTTAAGATTACCCTTTATATACTCCTCATAGATTCTAACCGGGACTTTTGGTGCAATATTGGCTGTTGCTGCTATAGCAGCCTTCCCACCATAAACAAGGGTACTCAATATCAAGGTATCACGTCCAGCGATTACACAGAAATCATCATCTGTTCTACGGATATATTCACCGGTCAAGGTCATATCTCCGCTACTGTCTTTGATACCACAAATATTTTCTATCTTGCACAACCTGCTGACTAAATCTGCGGTTAAATTAATTCCCGTACGCCCCGGATTGTTGTACAATAAAACTGGAATTTCTACACCCCTGGCAATAGTTTTATAGTGTTCATATAATTCATCCTGACTGGGAGTAATAAAAACCGGGGTTAAAACAGAAACTGCTGCTGCACCAATTTTTTCAGCCATCTGTGATAATTCAACAACTTCTTTAGTAGTTATAGCACCGGTACCCGCGTACACAGGCACTCTACCATTTGTTTCTTCAATTACCGTTTCAATAATCTCTTTTTTTTGATCTATACTTAGACCGTACCATTCTCCCGTACTTCCTACGGGAAACAAACCGTGTACTCCTCCATCAAGAAGATAGTTAGTTAATTTGCGTATGGCAGCTTTATTAATCTGCCCGTGCTTATCTAATGGTGTAACCATAGCAGGAATAATACCTCTGACTTGGAATTTCATAATAAAACATCTCCTTTGTAGTTTAATTTTTAAAGTTTATTTACCACAGAAACAAATACTAATTCTTTTCTCATCTACCATATTTATCTTTTAGCTTTTTTCAAATCTCATTTTTCCCTATTGAAATCCCTGATAATTCTAAGAGTTTGTTCAAATTATTATAGAATTATTTTACAAAAAATTTCATCCACCAGTAATAAGTGGCAGTATGGTTATTAAATCATCATCAGTTACTTGCTCATTGAGATCTGCTAATATCCTGCTTTCACCTTTATTACTAACAATAAATGAATAGACTCTTGAAAGATCACCATTTGACAATAAATCATTTTGAATATCAGGGAAAGTATTTTCCAGTTCGTCTAACATCTCTTTTAAATTTTTTCCCTGACAGTTAATCATATTTTTATTATTTTTAATTGAAAGTAGTCTAACCTGCGCCATATAAAAAACCTTACCAATTCATTATTAAAGCAATTTTTATTCTTTTATTCTTCTAATACAAAATCAAGCTTTAATCTTTTAAGGGTTTCCTTAGTAGGAACTCCCTCTTCCCAACCCCTTAATTTATAATAATTTCCCAGTTCCTGTCTAAACGAATCTTCTGGTATACTCTCCCCCTTACTTCCTCCTTCAGATAATACAACCGAAAAACGAGCCGGCAGTTTGTCCTCCTTTTGAGGCTCCATACCTTCCTTTAGGTTATACATCCGGCAAAGATTAAATATCCTTTCTCCTGTTTCCATATATTCATCTAAGCTCATGTCCCACCCGGTAATATAATTAATACTTTTTATAATCCGCTCCGGAGTAAATGGTCGTGACGGTGTCATAAAAAATTTACAAATTACCAGACAATCAGCCATTGTCCCCCAGTACTCCTGGGTTTTTTTAACCAACTCCGCTTTCCCTTTTAATCTTCTCCGGTCAATTCCTTCAGTAAGACCTAATTCCGGTAATGTATTATCTCTCTGAAAGGCTTCATCATGCATCACTTCCATATGATCGGCACCCTTATGACTTGTAGCATAGGAAAGTCCCAAACCTTTTTTGCCCCTCGGATCATGCATTGCTACTTCTAGTCCTTTTACATGTACAGCAATCTCTTCTGCTCCAGGACCTAGTTCTGCTGCAGCTTGCTTAACACCTTGAGCTAATAAACGACCTATACCCTTCCCGGCAGCTATTTTCTCCAGTACCCGTGCAATCCCTTCTTCATCACCCCAGTCAACTTTAAACCCTATTTCTTCACTACTTAAAATACCACGTTCTAGGCATTCTAGTAAGAATGATACCGAAACACCGGCTGATATTACATCTAATCCCAGGTCATTACAGCGGTGATTTAATCTGGCAATTACATAGGGATCATCAACAAGAAGTAGTGAGCCTAGGGAAGCAACCGCTTCATACTGTGGACCGCCATAAGGTGATTCCTTTTCCTCTTTTTCCTGTAAACGTACTATATTCCGACAGGCTATAGGGCAGGCATAACAGGTTTTCTGTCTTATCTGTATACTCCCCTTCATCGCTTCTCCATCTATTTTATCTATCTGATCAAAAGAGGTAAATTGAAAGTTTTTTGTGGGCATTACCCCATTTAGACTTGCTGCAGCTGTTGAGTTCCATGTTCCGTAAAGACTCAAAGTATCACAACTACCATCATTTATAAGATCATATACCAGTTCTTTTTTGAGCTGGTCGAGACCCGCCTTTTCCTTTACTCCTATTTTTTTATCCCCACTTACTACTATCCCTTTTAAATTCTTAGAACCCATTACCGCACCTATTCCCATACGCCCTCCTACATAAGTCAAATCTGAAATTGTACAGGCGTATCGGACCATATTTTCACCGGCCTGACCAATCAAAATCGTACTACCTGCAGGGTACCTTTCTTTTAATTCCCTCTGTGTATCCAAAACATTTTTCCCCCAGAGGGCTTCAGCTTCCTTGATCTCTATTCTCCCGTTGTCTATATTTATATAAACGGGATTCCGGGCTTTCCCTTCAATTATTAAGCAGTCAAAGCCCGCCATCTTGAATTTCCTTCCCCAGTAACCTCCAAAATCGGTATCACCTAAGTAACCTGTAAGCGGAGATTTGGTTACAATACAGGTTCGAGCACTACCGGGTAGATTGGTGCCCTCAAAGGGACCTACCGCAAAGATTATTTTGTTATCTTCAGAAAAGCTGTCTATCCCCTCTGGAACTTCAGAATACAATATCTTTGCTCCAAATCCCCGGCCCCCAATATACTTTCTGGCAAAACCCTCATTCAGTTCTTCCTCTTTAAACTGTTTTCTATTAAGGTTTATCCTCAAAATCTTGCCAACATAGCCATACATATATTAAACCTCCTATATTTAGAAAATTATCTCACTCGTCCTTACTAACTCCAAGAATGTTCCTTCTTTGTTTATAGAGCAAAAACTATTTTACATATCTATTATGTAATTCAGCTATATTAACTCGCTCTAATTTGTTATCTACATTCTTTACGTTTAATTCTACTTCCTGGACATTTCGCATGCCTATCGGAACAACATCAACCATCGGATTTGACAGCACAAACTGAATTAAGGCATTTGTATAATTAAATGTATTCTCCGGATTTACCTGCTGAATCCATTTTTGAACAATGCCGGCTGTAGTTGGTTTCATTACAGTTATCCCCATACCTCTTTTTTCCGCTTCAAGCATACTTCCAAAAGGACGGCTGGGATCATATGGATGCTGGTAGACAAAATTATAAAGAAACATCACTGTATCAAACTGATTGTGTTTAATAAAGCGAAAAATAGGCTCATTATTGTTTTCACTTGTAAAACCAATATATTTAACCAGACCTTCTCCTTTTAACTTGTTCATTTCATCAAGCATCTCTCTTTCTACTATCTCAGCTTCTTTTACAGTAAATTTCTCTCCATGCACTTGTAAAAGGTCCACATAATCTCTTCTTAATCTTTTTAAACTGGCCTCTAAAGATCTACGAACCTGGTCTTTTCTCCCGATATCAACCTTTGTTGCTAGGAAAATATCTTTCTTATTAACTCCTTCCAGTGCTTCTCCAAATATCTCCTCTCCTTTACCATCTCCATAACTGGGTGCTGTATCAAAAAAGTTAATTCCCAGTTCTATTGCCCGGTGAACAGCTTTAATTATATCTTCTCTGTCTTTTTTGGCATTAGGGTTATATGACTGTAAATAATTTTTCAGACCAGCAGGAGCTCCTCCAAAACCTATTCTGCTCACTTTACGATTGGTCTTTCCAAAGATATTATATTCCATGGAACATTCCTCCTTCTTTTTTAATCTTTAACTGACGCATGAAACCAGAAGAGTTTAACATGTTTTACAGATGGGTCTTTTTTTATAGTATGTTCTGTACCTTTAGGAACGATAAAAGACACATCCGGCTCAAGGCGAAACTCTTCATCGCCCACTTTTGCCCATCCTGTCCCTTCCATAACAATAAAACCTTCCTGAAAATCATGGAGTCCAGGAGGAGGAAATTCGTCTAATTTATATAAACTTATCCCTGTACAGCATCCGGCTACACAACCATGCTCTTCATTAAGTAATGGAAAGACTGTATGACCTACAGTATTATTATTCCTCTCTACTTCTTTCTTGCTGACATAATATTTCATGATAGAACCTCCGTTTTATTTTTTTAACTCTTTCAATTTTAATATTAATATTTCAAAATTATAGATAATTTCGTCTAAATAATAACATACATCTTTAATTTTACTTTAAGGTATTAGAAGATTTGGCAGTAACATAACAATACCAGGTATATAGGTAATAAAAATTAAGGTAACAACCATAACTATAAAAAGTGGTATCATCGACATCGAAAGTTTCTCTATACTAATACCAGAAATAGAACTACCAATAAATAATGTAGGTCCAACAGGAGGTGTAATTAATCCAATCCCTAAATTAAGCATCATAATAATCCCAAAATGTATGGGATCTATACCTACTGCCATAGCAATAGGCAAAAAAACAGGAGTTGAAATTAAAATATCAGCTGACATATCCATAATCATACCAAGAAACAATAGGATAATGTTGATAATTAGCAAAACAACCGCTTTATTAGTTGAAACCCCTAATATAATATCATAAATGAGCTTTGGTCCTCTTAAATAGGCCAATAACCAACCAAAAGCTGATGAGGTACCAATTAAAACCATGATGATTGAAGTGGTCTTTATGGCCTTCATCAGAATACCAGGAAATTCTTTTATAGAAATTTCCCTGTAGACAAAAAAAGTAATAATAAAAGCATATACACAGGCAGCTGCAGCAGCTTCAGTTGCAGTAAATATTCCACCAACAACCCCTACCACAACGATCAAAACAGTTACCAATCCTAAAAATGCATCACCAAAAGAAATAATAGCTTTTTTAAAATCAAACTTATCACTTACAGGATAATTTCTCTTTACTGAAATAAAGTAAGTATATATCATTAAGGCAATTCCCAACAAAACACCAGGAACCAATCCTCCTAAAAACAGTCTTCCTACTGAGAGACCCCCTGCTGCGAATGAATAAATAATTACATTGTGGCTCGGTGGAATTAATATTGCCTGAACAGAACTGGCCATGGTAATCGAGGTAGAAAACTCTCCGTCATATCCTTCTTTTTTCATTGATGGGATAAGAATAGAGCCTAGGGCTGAAGTATCTGCTGTAGAAGAGCCTGATATTCCTCCAAAGAACGTACTGGCTAAAATATTAACCATAGCTAATCCGCCCCTCATCCATCCAACTAATGCTCTCGCCAGATTAATTAACTTGGTAGCAATTCCTCCTGCTCCCATAATTTCACCGGCAAGTATAAAGAAGGGCACTGCCAGAAGTGCAAACACATTAATACCTTTAACCATATTTTGAACAATTGTTTCAAGAGGAAGACCTAAATATATAGTAGTGATAATACTGGAAATACCTAATGCATATACAATAGGCACCTCTATTAAAATAGAAAAGAAAAATGTTCCTATGAGTATTATGGCAGCAATAGTCATTCTTTTCCCACCACAATCCTTAAGTATATTTTCTCAATTATAACTAGAAACATTGCAACACTTGTCACAGGAACCGATAAATAAAGCCAGCTTGATTTAATCCTCATCCCGGTCATGGTATTTCCCGCTGTAAGTTTTGTAATACTGATTCCGGTTAATAACAAAAAAATAGAAAATATAATAACCCCTGCAAAGACAATTATCTCAAGATATTTAATTACCTTGGAAGGTAGAAAATAATCCGCAACACGCATCTTTAAATGTCTTCCCTCTTTAAACGCCAATACCGAACTTAAAAGAGCAAGCCAGACCATACAAAATAAGGCAGACTCTTCTCCCCAGGCTGGAGTATTGTGAAATAAATATCTTCCCAATACGACATAGAAAACAATAATAACTTGGGTTACCAAAAGCACCTGACAGGAAACCTCGATAATTCTTGTAACTATATTAAATCCAGATTTTACTCCCTTATCCAACCTGGTTTTGATGCACGGTTGAGTAGATTGTTTTTCGTTCTTCTGTTTGCACTTTATAGCGTTTTTTGAAGGTTTTTCTTCTAAATCAAATTTATCTACCATATCATTCACCCAACAACTTAAGAATTTACGGAGAGGATTAGTTTTAAATAGATTCTATTTAGAACCAATCCTCTCCGTACTTATTAGTTACTTATTAGTTTACTTAGCCTGTATTTTCTTGATTAGTTCAGTAAATTCTGCCCCATATTTCTTATAAAGCGGTTGTACTTCTTCCTGCCATGGTGTCTTATCAGGAACCTCTGTTATTTCTACCCCATAGCTTTTCATTTCTTTAATTGCTGCAATATCTTCTTCTTCAGCAATTCTCTTGTTATATACCTGTGCTTCTTTAACAGACTCTTTGATAATCCTTTTCTGCTCATCTGTTAATTTATTCCAGGTTATTTCAGATACAACAAGGAAACTGGGGCTATAAACATGTCCATCCCTGATGTAATATGGTGCAACTTCCTGAAATGACTGGGATAAATAGCCGGTTGGAGGGTTTTCTGCTCCATCAACAACACCTGTCTGGAGAGCACTGTATACCTCACCCCAGGATATGGGAGTTGGGAAAGCACCAAGAGCACTAACCATATCCATCATTATTTCTGACTGTTGGACACGAATTTTTGCACCTTTAAGGTCAGCTAAAGATTCTACCTTCCCGAACTTCTTACTAAAAAAGAAGTCCCTTGCACCCTCATCTAAACCACCGAGAGCAATCATCTTTGTATTACCTTCAACACAGCTATTCATAATTTCTTCACCAAGTTCACTATTTAAAACATTCCATAAATGTTCTCTATCTCTGAAGATATAGGGCAAACTAACAACATTCATCTTTTTTGCTCCAAAATCTCCCAGGTTTGTCGCATTGGTTCTGAAAAGATCTAAAGCGCCTAGCTGAATACTTTGAAGCTGAGTTCTTTCATCCCCAAGCTGGCTCCCCGGATAAAACTCTACTTTAATTTTACCATTACTTTTTTCCTCAATAATCCTTATTAACTCCAAACCGACTTTAGCCATAATATGAGTTTCTGGATTCAACTCACCATAACGAAGGACTAAAACATCTTCTGCAGCACTGTACCCAACTGTTAATAAAGAAAATAACAATACAACTACTAATAAAAATGTAATAAACCCAAAGTTCTTACTCATTAATTTTTCCTCCTTTTTTTAACTCTTTACCTAATAGACATCCAAATCTAAAACCATCTTCTTTCTTCTAACTTACATTTTTTATCTATACCACCTCCTTCCTGATTATAACCTTTGAGATTTATTCAATCATCTTCAGAAAAATTGGCATTTTGTATATTTACCTAATTTCTTATGTTGAGAAATTAGGTAAATATTTTTCAAACATTACTATTGTATTAATTTCCCTTACACTTTAATATATCTTATTGATCAATAGATTTTCCATACAGTTTTTTTGACCTTTGGGCAATATGTTCTCCGGTCAAACCAAACACTTTAGTCAATTCCCAGGGAGCTCCCGATTCACCGAATCTATCTTCCACCCCGACCATATCCAAAAGTAGAGGGGTATTATAACTTTTACCTTGAGCAATTACTCCGGCTACGATATTGCCGAATCCGCCTACCTGGTGTTCTTCTACGCTAAGAATAATATTAGTTTCCTCAGCTGCTTTTGTAATAGCTTGTATATCGATTGGTTTTACAGTATGAATATTTAGGATCCTGCTTTCAAGATTATATTCCTCTTTCAAGATATAGGCAGCCCTCATAGCCTCAGCCACCATGGGTCCACAGGCTATCAAGGTGAGATCCTCGTTCTCTGAAGTATAGTGAGAGGATAGTTTTGTTTCAAAGGCCT
>JGI24025J20009_10002425_pt1 | contig 13394 bp, 15 predicted proteins | sample Cruoilmetagenom3_FD_20009 | JGI IMG/M metagenome (IMG submission 20009)
ATGGCTTCTACCGCATCCGATAGGATTGATGCACGGTGTTTACCACCGCTTTTCATTTCACCCTGGCCAAGCACCAGCTCATCGCTTAATTTAAGTTTTTTAGCAATCGTAGCTAGTGAATCTCTATTGACCAAGTGCGCTCTTAGTCGACTCATCACGCCTTCATCTACTGCTGGAAATCGCTTATAAATCTCATCGGCAACAACAAAGCCCAAAATAGAATCACCTAAAAACTCTAAACGCTCGTTATTATTTTTGCCAATACTCCGATGTGTTAATGCCTGTTCGAGTAAAGCAAGGTCTTCAAAGGTGGCATTTATTTTCTTTTGTAGCCTGCTAGCATCAAAGCTCAATATCTATTCCTATGTTTATTTAAAGGGGTACGTCAAACTGATCACTAAAGGAGAGGATAATATCAACGTTACCGATATAATCTTTACGTACTTCGTACTCTACTTTCATCGTAATCTCACCAATAGAGCGATTAATCTTGGCATCTTTAGCGTTGATACTAGTGACCTGATTCATATCTAGTTTTTTACCAAATAATCCTCTAATTTTTGACACAGACATATTTTTTAAGCCCGGATCTGTTTCGATAGCTTCTAGTGAGGTTTTAATCGCTAAATGCTCCATATAAACGGGAAAAACTTTCAGCACGCTAAGTGTAATAATTCCAATGAATCCTAGGATTATAATAAGCCCGATAAGGGTAAATCCTTGTTGTTTTGATGACTTCATATTGTGTTCTCCTTTAATAATTATTCCTTAATGTATTGTAGAGCCTAGCCTTTTCCAATCAACACCGTTATTACTGGAATCCCAGTTCATCCAAATCATAAACGCCTTACCCACTATGTTCTCTTCAGGGACGGTTCCCCAATAACGACTATCGTTACTATTATCACGGTTGTCCCCCATCATAAAGTAATGCCCTTCGGGAACGACGACCTCGCCTTCAATAGACGGCCGCTCATTCATAATCAGTATATCGTGCGCTTTAAGCGACAATAACTCACGTTGTAGTAATGAACCAGTCATCTTATCACCTTGCCCCACTCCATCATATAAACCCAGTGGTTCCTGTGATATCCGTTGGCCATTAATATAAACATGCTTATCAAAATAACCCACTGTATCGCCAGGTAAAGCAATGACGCGTTTAATGTAGTCTAACGAAGGATCTTTTGGATAACGAAACACCATGATATCACCTCGTTCAGGCTTCCCAACATCAATAACTTTCGTATTAATAACCGGCAATCGTACACCATAGGAGAACTTATTCACCAAAATGAAATCACCAATTAACAACGTTGGCATCATCGAACTTGAGGGTATTCTGAATGGCTCAAAAATGAATGACCTTAAAACCAAAACCAAAAACAACACCGGAAAAAAAGACTTTGAATACTCAACTAAAACAGGTTCTTTACAATCAATCAAATTCTTTTTTGAACGCTGTAACAACCAATAAACCGCTGATATTACCCCTGTTACAAAGGTCGCAAGAGTGAGTACGGCAGAAAAATCAAAATGCATTAGTCACTCCCTAACTTTAAAACAGCTAAGAAAGCATCTTGAGGAATTTCAACATTACCCACTTGTTTCATACGTTTTTTACCGGCTTTTTGTTTTTCTAATAACTTACGTTTACGTGAAATATCGCCACCATAACATTTTGCGGTCACATTCTTCCTGAGCGCTTTAACAGAAGAACGTGCAATAATTTTGGCACCAATCGCTGCTTGTATAGCAATTTCAAACATTTGACGTGGGATGAGTTCTTTCATTTTATCGACCAGCTCTCGACCTCTATTTTGACTAATACCTTGATGAACAATCAGTGATAAGGCATCCACCCTATCCCCATTGATAAGGATATCTAGCTTAACCAATGGCTCTGCTTGAAAACGTTTAAACTCATATTCAAACGAGGCATAACCTCGGCTGACTGACTTCAAACGATCAAAGAAATCTAACACGACTTCACTCATTGGCATTTCATAACTTAATGATACTTGCTTGCCCATATACTGCATTTTCGTTTGCACGCCACGCTTATCAATACATAAGGTAATAACACTGCCTAAGTATTCCTGCGGAACAAGAATATGAGCTTCGATAATAGGCTCACGGATTTCATTAACGGTTGAAATATCGGGTAGCTTTGCTGGGTTATCCACTTCAAGAACCTCACCATTATGCAACAACACTTGGTAAACAACGGTCGGTGCTGTGGTGATCAGGTCTAGATCATATTCGCGCTCGAGTCGTTCTTGAATGATTTCCATATGCAACATGCCAAGGAAACCACAACGAAAACCGAAACCTAGTGCATCGGACGTTTCCGGTTCATAATTTAATGAAGCATCATTCAGCTTTAATTTATTCAGTGCCTCGCGAAGGTTTTCATAATCATTCGAACTAGATGGAAATAAACCCGCAAAAACACGCGCTTGAACTTTTTTGAAGCCCGGTAATGAGGTTTCTGATGGGTTACTTGCGAATGTTATGGTATCGCCAACCGGTGCGCCATAAATATCTTTAATACCCGCCACCATAAAGCCAACATCACCCGGATATAGTGCATCAAGCACTTCTCTTTTAGGTGTAAAAACCCCAACTTGATCGACTAAATGTATATCGTTTGATGACATCATTTTGACTTTTTGTTTCTTTTTGATAACCCCGTTAACGACACGAATTAAGGACACCACACCTAAGTAGTTATCAAACCAAGAATCAACAATCAGTGCTTGTAACGGTGCGTCAGGATCGCCTTTTGGAGCAGGGACATGTTTAACTATTTGCTCTAATACACGCTCAACGCCTAGCCCTGTTTTAGCACTAATTTGTGGCGCATCTATTGCTTCAATACCTATAATTTCTTCAACTTCTTCAGCAACCCGTTCTGGCTCCGCTGAGGGTAAATCAATTTTATTTAATATGGGTAAAACTTCTAAGCCCAATTCAATAGCTGTATAGCAATTAGCAACACTTTGTGCCTCTACCCCTTGGGCAGCATCAACGACCAGTAGCGCACCCTCACACGCCGCTAAAGAGCGCGACACTTCGTAAGAAAAGTCCACATGACCTGGCGTATCAATAAAGTTAAGTTTATAAGTTTGACCATCGTCCGCTTTGTAATGCAGCGTAACGCTTTGCGCTTTAATGGTAATGCCTCGTTCTCGCTCGATATCCATCGAGTCAAGCACTTGCTCCTCCATTTCACGCTCAGTTAACCCACCACACAGGTAAATTAAGCGATCGGCTAAGGTAGATTTCCCATGATCAATATGGGCGATAATAGAAAAATTTCTCGTTAAACTGATGTCAGGCACACTTTTTCTCGTCAATCTTGGTCGAAGACCGTGAATTTGTTAATCGCATTAGAAAGCAATCCAATTAACTTAGCTAAAACGCCGCAAATGCGGCGTTTTGTATTATTGCTGACATTGTACCTACTATTTTTTCAAAGCGAGGAAAATTGGGTTGCCTTGTCGATTAATTAGCACAGAAATAAATTTCCCATCGCCCATTTTTTTGGCCAATTTCTTTAGATGCTCAATATTTTTAACATTTTGCCCATCCATCTGCATAATCACATCACCTGGGCGAATACCTGCTTTTGAGGCTACTCCGTTAGCAACAGATTCAACAACTACCCCATACTCTGGTATTTTTAATTCATTGCGTTGCTCTTTAGTTAAGTTTTTAACAGACATCCCTAACATCATATTGGCTTTTGACGCTTTTTCTTTCTTTGCAGGGCTTAACTTATCCCCCGGGAGTTTTTCTAAGGTAACCGCTAAGGTCTTAGCTTTTTTGTTACGAATAACCTTAACTTGCGCCTTCTTAGAAATATTGGCTGAGCCTACAATGGGTGGTAACGCAGAGGAACGACTAATGTTTTCACCATTAAACGCCACAATCACATCGCCCACTTGAATGCCTGCTTTTTCTGCCGGACTACCTGGTATAACCTGAGCAACCAATGCACCTTGGGGCTTATCCATGTCAAAGGACTCGGCTAATTCACGTGTAACATCTTGGATACGCACACCTAACCAGCCTCGTACAACATGACCGGCATCTTTCAATTGATGGCTGACATTCAAGGCGACATCTATCGGTATGGCAAAAGATAAACCCATAAAACCACCCGAGCGGCTATAGATTTGCGAGTTTATACCGACAACTTCGCCATCTAAATTAAATAAAGGCCCACCTGAATTACCTGGGTTAATAGCCACATCCGTTTGAATGAAAGGGACGTAATTTTCCTTTGGAAGACTTCGACCTTTCGCACTCACAATACCCGCGGTAACAGAACTATCAAAACCAAAGGGTGAACCAATGGCAAACACCCATTCACCAACTTTTAGTGATTTAGATGAACCAAATTTTACCACTGGAAGGTTATCCGCTTCCACCTTCAACAGCGCTACATCNGTGCGCTCATCACTACCAATTAACTCGGCTTTTAACTCTCTTCGATCTTGTAGGCGAACAAAAATTTCATCTGCATTTTTTATAACATGATGATTGGTTAGTAAAAATCCATCTTCTGAAATGATAAAACCAGAGCCTAACGAACGAGTCTCCTGTTGCCTTGGCATTTGCCCTTGGCGTCCAAAAAAGTGCTTTAGTAAATCACCATAGGCTTGATTGTCTGGAAACTCGAAGCCCTCAGGCAATACGCTGTGTTGCTGATTTTTTTGAGTAGTACTGATATTAACGACCGCACGACTATTTTTTTCAACTAACTCGGTGAAGTCGGGCAAGTTACTTGCCTGAACCTGACCAAATGCAAGTAATAATAGTAAAGTAATAATATATCGACGAAAGCTCATATACATAACAAAGTCCTTATTAAAACGATTTAAAACAAAATGGGGATTCTTAAAGTTTTTTCAAGATAACCGGGTTGATTGTTTGCGGTTTTAGATAGTGTTGAATGAGGTATTTAATCAGATAATAACAAGCAACAAAGCCAGTAATAGCCAGAAAAATAGTTAATAATTCACCCTCTAATTCCAACTGTGGGCCTAGGTATTGCCCTAATAAAGCAAATAGAAACAGCGCACATAAGGGAACAAAGTAGATCAGCGCTGTTAGCCCAATAAATATACTCTCTCCAATACCTATTAGCACGTGATCGCCTTTTTCAAGCGGCATTTCCGAATACATTTTTAATTCGATTTCTTTAGCACCAAAAAATTTTGAGAGTATCGAGGTTGAACATGAAGCCGCCTCATTACATTGATGACAACTCGAACTTTGAGTCGTTAACACACTCACCCAGTGTTGCTGAACCGATTTTACGATAGCTTGTTCTTCAATCATCTCTGCTCTCAAACATTATGTTAAACCTACTGCTTTATACATTGCCTTATGTATCCATTCTTTGACATTTAAATCATTTACATTCGTTCTGACTTATATGCAGCAAAGGGTTTCTAACAACGGCTCTTATATAGCCCAAACTTTGCGCTAATAACCTTCGGGGAAATTCGCTGTATTCGCTTTTGATCCGCGTAAAATTTAATGAGAAACTACCGTTCAAAGGTAGCTAATCGAGCGGGTGGTCTACGAATAGTCTCTACTAGCTCTTCATCTAAAGGCTCTTCACGCACAAATACTTCAATCGGCTCTTTCTGAATAGCCACGGTAAGCCCAGCATTAGTTGACTCAGTTGAAAACACATTAATATCTGCAATAACGATTGTAAAAATAGCGACAGAGGCTGCTAAAGCTACCCCTATATATCCTTTATTAGAAGATTTCTTTTGCGCCGGCTCAAAAATGGTCGGTTCATCAAGCAACGCCGTTTGAACATTGAGTAAAAAAGACTCTTTTTGAACACTAGCATCATTGTTTAGAGCTCCTCGAATAAGCGCATAGCGATCAAACTGACAAGCCAATACCTCATCACGCTCAATACATTCTAATAAGACTTCTGTTTCGGATGTCTCTAACTCACTATCCAATAACGATGAGATTTGCTCTTTATAAATATCGTTCATCCCTGTTCCTATATCTTATTGAGTTTAATCCAGTAATGGTTTTAGAATTTTATCGACCGCTTCACGTGCTCTGAAGATACGTGAGCGTACAGTACCTACTGGGCAATTCATTTTATTTGCAATCTCTTCGTAACTCATGCCATCTAGCTCTCTATATCTAATTGCACTTTTCAATTCGTCAGGTAAGTGTTCAATCGCCTGTTGAATTGTCTCTCTAATTTCTTCACTTAACAGCAAATGTTCAGGTGTATCACCCTCTTTCAATTTAAATGCATCCTCAAAATTCTCTGCATCATTAACATCCACTTCATAATTAGATGACCGTCGTGCCCTGGAAACAAGATAATTCTTTGCAGTATTAACTGCTATACGATAAAGCCACGTATAAAAGGCACTTTCACCTCTAAAATTAGGTAACGCTTTATAGGTTTTAATAAATACCTCTTGAGCAACATCTTGCGCTTCACTTGCATCACGTACGTATCTACCGACCAATTGAATGACTCGCTGCTGATATTTAATCACTATTTTATCAAACGCTTTCTTATCACCCTTTTTAACCTGCGCTATTAATAGCTGGTCATCTTGATCAGACATATCTGCACCTTATAGCCCGATCCAATAACACTAACACCTGCCTTAAAGACAATGAGATCAACGAGTAGTTCAATTGTTGAAAAGAAAAAATCAATTTTTTAATAAATCCGTGTAAAGTAACAAAGTTTTTCTATTATGGCCTTTTAGAGCCAGTCTAATCAAATAAATTAACATGTCAGATAACACGTTCTCATATGACGTCATTATAATTGGTAGTGGTGCTGCAGGACTTGGGCTAGCGCTCTCCCTCCCCAGTCATATTCAAATTGCAATCCTTTCGAAATTAAACATGTCCGAAGGCAGCACCTATTATGCTCAAGGTGGCATCTCTGCTGTTTTAGATGATGCTGATTCACTTGAATCACACAGAATTGATACCACTAAAGCAGGCGCCGGCTTATGTCATGACGACATTGTTGAGTTGGTTGTTTCGAACGGTAAAGCAAGCATTGACTGGTTGATGGCTAACAATGTGGAGTTTTCTACCCGTAAAAACGAACGCTCAAATAACGAACTTCACTTAACAAAAGAAGGTGGCCATTCCTATCGCCGAGTCGTACACGCAAATGATTCAACTGGCAAAGCCGTCCAAGTGGCTCTCAATGAGCAAGTCCTTAATCGCGCTAATATAAAGATATTTGAACACCATAATGTGATTGACTTAGTGACCCGTAAGGATGAAAAAACGGGCAAAAAAAGAGTCACCGGCTGCTATGTCTTAGACACAAAAAAAGATGCTGTCTTTAGTATGAAAAGCCCTTGTGTGACACTGGCTACTGGTGGTGCCAGTAAGGTCTACCTATACACTAGCAACCCTGATGTTTCCACAGGCGATGGCATTGCAATGGCCTGGCGTGCTGGCTGCCGCGTAGCCAATATGGAGTTTATGCAATTCCACCCAACCTGTTTATTTCACCCCGAAGCGAAGTCTTTCTTGATCAGCGAAGCGGTCCGAGGAGAAGGTGGCTTATTGTTACTGCCTGATGGAACGCGCTTTATGCCTAACTTCGATAAACGCGCAGAACTAGCCCCACGTGACATTGTGGCCCGGGCAATCGACCATGAAATGAAACGTTTAGGCATCCCTTCTGTATTTTTAGATATTAGTCACCGTACAGCAAAATTTACAAAATCNCATTTTCCAATGCTATATGAAAGNTGCCTCGATTTTGGTTTCGATATGACCAAGGAGCCTCTACCGGTTGTTCCTGCTGCTCATTATACCTGTGGTGGCGTTATAACCGACCGTAATGGCCTNACNGATATAAACGGNCTATATGCCATTGGAGAAACTGCCTTTACAGGCCTGCACGGCGCNAACAGAATGGCCAGCAACTCAATTCTTGAGTGTTTAGTTTTTGCAAAACAAGCCAGTATTGATATTACTCAATATTTAAAAAGCGCCAAACCGCCTTCTCAGATAAAAGCCTGGGATAATTCAAAAGTTATCAACTCCGATGAAGCCATTGTGGTCTCTCATAACTGGGCTGAGTTGCGACAGTTTATGTGGGATTATGTAGGCATCGTTCGAACAACAAAACGACTACAACGAGCTAAACACCGGATAACTTTGTTAAAACAGGAAATTGACGACTACTACATGAATTTCCACGTAACAAGTGACTTCCTAGAGCTCAGAAATTTGGTGACAACTGCTGAGTTGATTATTGATAGCGCCCTACTCCGTAAAGAAAGCAGAGGCTTACACTACACACTTGATTACCCGAACCTGAATAATAAACTCTTTAAAAAAGATACCGTGCTAGACCCTAGCCGCTAGAAGCTGTTTCCTATACACCTTTAAAGCAACTCGTAAGTGTCTTTTTTCGTCGCTCGTCATAGAATCATTAGCCAATATTACCGCGATACTTTCTGATGTCGACTGGAAATAAAGAAAATAAAGCGGACCGAGAATGACGCTATTTTCTGTTAAGCGATAGGTATCAGCAGAACCATCCTTTTTAAACAGCGTCCAACAAGCGTCAGTTTTGCAGTGCAGTTTCAACACCTTTCGATAATTTAATACCCCCGAATAATGCGTATAAAAAAACATAGCAACGGTACTAAGGCTAAGCAAAACTTGCTGAACTAAGCCTAGGTTATTTAACCAACACGCTATTAATACTATGAGGAAAGGTGCATTAATAATAGCATTAAGCATTTTTGATGGGCTTAACGTGATTTCAAACGCTGGTATGGATTTTTTCAACAATATTAGCTACATCTGGATCAGCAGGCGTGATGTTGTAGAGCATAAACCCAAGAATATCAGGGTCCTCTATATCCAGTAGTTTGTTAAATGCTTCTTTTTCTGTTTCTGGCAAATCATCATAAGATAATTCGACAAAACGAGTAAATAAAACATCAAGCTCTTTGACGCCACGTCGGCAACGCCAAAGAAGCTTTGATTTTTCAGACATTAAGCAATCTTGCGTTCAACTAACAGTTTTTTAATTTCAGCAATCGCTTTTGCAGGGTTCAAGCCTTTCGGGCAAGTTTCCGTGCAGTTCATGATGGTATGGCAACGGTATAATTTAAACGGATCTTCTAATTCGTCTAAACGTTCACCTGCATTTTCATCACGTGAATCGGCTAACCAACGATAGGCTTGCAATAAAATTGCTGGACCTAAATAACGATCACCATTCCACCAGTAACTTGGGCAAGATGTTGAACAACAAGCACACAAAATACATTCATATAAACCGTCTAGCTGAGCACGGTCTTCTTTTGATTGAAGGCGTTCTTTATCTGGTGGCGGCGGTGTCGTTGACTGAATCCAAGGCTTGATAGAAGCGTATTGAGCATAAAAGTGCGTAAGGTCAGGCACAATATCTTTGACAACAGGCATATGCGGCAATGGGTAAATCTTAATAGGGCCGTCAATGTCGCTCATATCTTTGGTACACGCTAAAGTGTTTTTACCATTGATATTCATTGAACACGAACCACAGATGCCTTCTCTACATGAACGACGGAACGTTAATGTAGAGTCTACTTCATCCTTAATTTTAAGGATTGCATCGAGCACCATCGGGCCACAGGTATCTAAATCAAGGTTGTAGGTATCAATGCGTGGGTTTTCACCACTGTCTGGGTCCCAGCGATAAACCTCAACCACTTGAATATTCGTTGCACCGACAGGTGCAGGATAGGTTTTACCCTTTTGTACAACAGAGTTTTTTGGAAGTGTAAATTCAGCCATTTATATATCCTCTTTAAGCCTAGTAGACGCGTTTTTTAGGCGGAACAACATCAACATCATCTGACAATGTATACATATGAACAGGTCGATATTTAATGTCGACTTTATTCTTATCGTCAAACCACATAATAGAATGCTTATGCCAGTTCTCGTCATCACGATCAGGGAAGTCCTCACGTGCATGACCACCACGGCTTTCTTCTCTATTTAAAGCACCTTCAATCGTTACTGCCGCTTGTGCCAATAAATTATCAAGTTCCAGTGTTTCCACTAAATCAGTATTCCAGATAAGTGAACGATCAGATACTGAGACGTCTTTAAATGATTCTTGAACTTCTTTTAGCTTATCAACACCTTCTTGCATTGACTCGCCTGTTCTAAACACAGCGGCGTGTTTTTGCATCGTTTTTTGCATATCCAAACGAACTTCAGACGTTTTCTTTGAACCATCGGCGTTTCTAAATTTGTCTAAACGCGTTATTGCTTGTTCGCATGCCTTATCAGCTAAGTCAGGGTGATCTGTGCCCGGTTGAACGACTTCTGCCGCTCTGATCGCTGCTGAGCGACCAAACACAACCAAGTCTAATAATGAGTTTGAGCCTAATCTATTAGCACCATGTACTGAAACGCAAGCAGCTTCTCCAATCGCCATCAGCCCTTCCACAACCTTATCAGGGTTATCTCCATCCAAGGTCACCACTTCACCTTTATAGTTAGTTGGAATACCACCCATATTGTAATGAACCGTTGGTAATACAGGGATAGGCTCTTTGCTGACATCAACGCCTGCAAATATTTTTGCACTTTCAGCAATACCTGGTAAGCGCTCTTCAATAACCTCAGGGCCTAAATGTTCTAAGTGAAGGTGAATGTGATCACCATCTGGGCCAACACCTCTGCCCTCATTAATTTCAATCGTCATCGAACGACTCACAACATCACGAGAAGCTAAGTCTTTAGCATTCGGTGCATAACGCTCCATAAAGCGCTCGCCTTTAGAGTTGGTTAAGTACCCACCTTCTCCACGTACGCCTTCGGTAATCAAACAACCTGAACCATATATACCGGTTGGGTGAAATTGAACAAACTCCATATCCTGTAAAGGCAAGCCAGCACGTAGCGCCATTGCATTACCATCACCTGTACAAGTATGTGCAGAAGTACAAGAGAAAAACGAGCGGCCATAGCCACCGGTTGCCATTACCGCCATGTGTGAACGGAATAAATGAAGTGTTCCATCGTCCATTTTAAGCGCTAATACACCACGGCATACCCCGTCGTCATCCATAATCAAATCAAGCGCAAAGTATTCAATAAAGAACTCAGCATCATGTTTAAGTGACTGTTGATAAAGCGTATGAAGAATCGCGTGACCTGTTCTATCGGCCGCGGCACAAGTACGTTGCGCTGTCCCTTCGCCATAGTTAGTGGTCATGCCACCGAAAGGACGCTGATAAATTTTACCTTCTTCGGTACGAGAAAATGGCACACCGTAATGTTCCAGTTCAACAATCGCTGGAATCGCCTCACGACACATATATTCAATAGCATCTTGATCGCCTAACCAGTCAGACCCTTTGACCGTGTCATACATATGCCAGCGCCAATCATCTTTACCCATATTACCCAGTGCCGCACTAATGCCACCTTGAGCCGCAACGGTATGACTACGTGTAGGGAAAACTTTGGTAATACACGCTGTCTTTAGGCCTTTTTGCGCCATACCAAACGTTGCACGTAAACCAGCACCACCCGCACCGACTACTACAACATCGTATTTATGTTCGGTTATTTTATAATCTTCGATATTCATACAGCTCTAGCCTCCAACGGCAATACGTACCACAGCAATAATGCTTGCAGCAGCCAATAAAAATAATAATAAATTGGTTCCCATAATCGCAGAAATTCGTATGGCTTTGCGACCAATATAATCTTCGTAAATAACTTGCATACCCAAAGCCGCATGATAAAACGCAGCAACAATTAAGCTGACAATTAGCGCAGCAGACCAAGGTGATCCAATACACTCAATAACCGTGTTGTAATCAGACATACTTAGTACAGCCACTTTAAAAGCAAACCATACTGTTAATGGAATAAGTGCAATTGCTGTGACTCGCTGAGCCCACCAGTGATGTACGCCTTCCTTTGCTGATCCTAGGCCTTTAGCCTGACCAAGTGGTGATCTTAAACTCATGTTATGCTCCCGCGCCGAAGAAAAATGCAATAATCCAAACTAACAGGGTTAGAAAAACTGATACCCCTAAAACGATATAGGATGTTTTTTCAACAGCCTCTTTTTCAAAACAATAGCCCGCATCCCAAACCAGGTGTCTAATACCGTTTGATAAATGAAAAAACAAAGCAAACGTCCAACCGAGTAAAATCAATCGCCCTATAAAACTACCCATAAATTGTTGAGCTGAGTTGAATGACTCCTCGCCACCAGCCAATGCTAATAACCACCAAACTAAGGCAATAGTTCCAATCGTTAAGAACCCTCCAGTACCCCGATGAACGACTGAAAGTAATGCAGATAGAGGCAGCCTATAAACATCTAGGTGCGGTGATAGTGGTCTGTTGTTGCTACTCATATATAACCTCTTAGTGAGAAATGCTATTTAAAAAATAAATTAAAAATCGATGCATCGGCCATTTTTTTCCCAGTCACCATAGCGAGTTGGTTCGGGTCCAGGTCGTCCATTAATTTCCTTGGTTAACTCGGGTTTAATGTTGCTCGTTGTTTCTTTAGTTTCACCCTTAGACACCTTAGAAACGCTTGCTTGATCTTTGACTTCTTCTTTCATCATAAATTTAACCCAAATAGAAGCGAGTTAGGTTAAAACATCACTCATTTATATTCAAGGTTATACTGATGTTTTTTGTGCCGCAACATAAATTATTTAGCGATACAATATGGCACTCCAAACTACAATTTACTTTAAATAATATGAGCTCCATTACTGCATATAACCTGCAAAACAAAAAGAGCATTATCTCTTTCACAGGTGCTGATGCCGCCAGCTTCTTACAAGGACAAACTACCTGTGATGTCTTAAGTTTAGACGAAAAAAACAGTGTTTTTGGTGCCTTATGTAATCCAAAAGGTCGCGTTATTAGCCTCTTCCACCTTGTAAAACGCAATGACATTTTTTATATGACCCTACCATCTGACCTATGTGCAGACATNATTAAACGCCTAAAAATGTTTGTGTTTCGCTCAAAGGTCAATATTGATGATGTTACCAATCAATTTATTATTCTTGGTATCAATGAAGCCTTGGCAGAGGGGCTAGCTAGCCCTTTAGCTTATATTAGATATACAGAAAACGATGATTTAGCTTTACTACTTAACCCAAACGGCATTGAAGAATTAAGCTCTGCCTTTACAATCAGCAGCAATAATAACAATTGGGAGAACCTACTAATATCAGCCTGTATTCCAGAAATAACGGCTGAAACCAGCGAACAATTTATCCCACAAATGCTAAACCTTGATGCGTTAAAAGGTATTAGTTTTCAGAAAGGTTGCTATACCGGACAAGAAGTCGTTGCTCGAA
>JGI24025J20009_10002426_pt1 | contig 13387 bp, 3 predicted proteins | sample Cruoilmetagenom3_FD_20009 | JGI IMG/M metagenome (IMG submission 20009)
TCCAGCTTCGTGTTGTGGAGCGCCATTCTGGATGCGATGGACCAGCACGCCATCACCCAAAAGACGCCGCAGAAAATCCAGCTGATCTTTGCGGGCGGCATTCATGATGATGTCTCGGCTGCTATGGTCGCCACCCTGGCAGAACCTTTTGCCGCGCGTGGTGTGCAGATTGGGGTTCTGATGGGCACGGCCTATCTGTTTACCTCTGAGATCGTGGATTCGGGGGCCATTGTGCCTGACTATCAGGATGTTGCCCTTGGCACGGACACCACACAAGCCCTGTGGGAAGGCCCCGGTTTTGCCAGCCGCTGTGCTGTGACCCCCATTGCCAACGAGTTCCGCGCCAAACGGGCTGAAATGCAATCTGGCGGTGCCACCATTACCGAGATCAAGGACGCGCTGGAACATTATACGTTGGGCCGATTGCGCATGGCCACCAAGGGCATTGCCCGCACCGGCCCGGATGGCACGCTGACGGACATTCCCGAGGACCAGCGCCGCGCGCAGGGGATGTATATGATTGGCCAGGTCGCCGCCTTGCAAAACAAGGTACAGAGCATTGCCGATCTGCATGACACCGTCGCAAACGGTTCGGCCCGGCATCTACAGGCCTTTGCGCCAATCGCACATGTGCCCGCACAAGCCAGCCCGCCAAAACCGGCAGATATCGCCATCGTTGGCATGTCTACTCTGTTGCCCGGATCGGATACGCTGGAGGGCTACTGGCGGCGCATCACCAGCGGCAAAAGCGCCATTCGTGAAATCCCCAAGGATCGCTGGTCTCTTACCGGTTACTTTTCGGATGATCCCAAAGAGCGTGACAAGATCTATTCGATGCGGGGCGGCTTTTTGCCCGACATCGCCTTTAATCCGCTGAACTACGGCATTCCGCCTATGTCGATCCCGTCGGTCGATCCAATGCAACTTCTGACACTCGAAGTTGTCTCGGACGCGCTGAACGATGCGGCCATGGGCGGTGACCACACGATCGAGCGTGAACGCATGTCGGTGGTCTTTGGGTTTTCCGGTGGCTTGGGTGAAGTGGGCGCAAAATACGCCACCCGTGCGGAACTGACCCGCCTGATGGGCAAAGTGCCCGAGGAAATGCTGGCGCGCCTGCCCGAATGGACCGAGGACAGTTTTGCCGGCCTTTTGCCCAACGTTGCGGCAGGGCGCGTGGCCAACCGGTTTGATCTGGGGGGCACCAACCAGGTTGTTGATGCCGCCTGTGCCTCATCTCTTGCTGCGCTTTATTCGGCTGTTCTTGAGCTGGAAACAGGACGGGCCGACGCGGTGATCGCGGGTGGCGTTGATACGCTGCAATCTCCCTTTGGCTATCTGTGTTTTGCCAAAACCACAGCCCTCAGCCCGCGCGGTGTGTGCAACACCTTTGACAAGGATGCCGACGGTATCGTCATTTCCGAAGGCCTGGCGGCTGTGGTCCTCAAGCGTCTGTCGGATGCCGAACGTGACGGCGACCGCATTTATGCAGTAATCAAAGGTATCGGTGCCTCATCGGATGGGCGCGCCAAAGGCCTGACGGCCCCCCTGCCCAAAGGCCAGCGACGTGCGTTGCGCCGCGCCTATGATCAGGCCGGATTTGCGCCCTCGTCCGTGCAGTTGTTTGAGGCCCATGGCACCGGCACCGTTGCAGGTGACAAGGCCGAACTGGAAACCGTCAGTGGCATTCTGGCGGACAGCGATGTGCCAAATCGCTCGGTTGCCATCGGCTCGGTCAAAACGCTGATCGGCCACACCAAGGCCTCTGCCGGGATTGCCGGGCTGATCAAAGTGGCACTTGGGTTGCACAACCGCACCCTGCCGCCGCATGCTCTGGTCAAAGCGCCGAACGCCGTGTTTCAGGCCGAAGATACGCCCCTGTTTCTGTCGCAGTCTCCGCGCCCGTGGATCGTGCCCGAGGATCAGCCGCGCCGCGCTGGTGTCAGCGCATTTGGCTTTGGTGGCACCAATTTCCACGTCGCCCTTCAGGAATACGCCGACGCCGCACAACCCGCCCCGCTGGCCGAAGCAGGCGGCGATGTTGTGCCTTTCGCTATGGCAGCAGACAGCCGCGAGGGATTGGGCAAGACCCTCACTCGCCTGACGGCGGAAATGGCCAAATCACCCGGCGCAACTCTGGCTGATCTGGCGCAGATTGTGTTTTCCGACAATGGCAAGCACCGGCTCGGCTTTGTCGTGCAAACCCGCGATGAGTTGGCCGAAAGCGTCAATACCGCCCAAGCCTTTCTTGGCGGCGATGGTGCTGCACCCGAAGGCATTTACTTCTCTGACAGGCCCGCCCTGCTGAACGGTGGCAAACTGGCCTTTCTGTTTTCGGGCCAAGGTGCGCAATACCCGGATATGCACCGGCAAACGACCTTGTTGTCCCAGCCGCTGCTGAACTGTCTGTGCCGCGCTGAAACCTTGCTGGCTAAGACGCCTACATTCAAAAAACTTGGCCGTCCGCTGGCACGGCTGATCTTTCCGGGGGATGTGTTCGCCCCCGAAGATCGCAAACGCCAGATGGCCGCTCTGACAGCAACCGATGTTGCGCAACCGGCCCTTGGTGCGATTGAAATTGGCCTGGCCCGAATGCTGGCTGATCTTGGTGTCACACCTGATCTTGCCGCCGGGCACAGCTATGGTGAATTCGCGGCACTGTGTGCGACTGGCGTCATCTCTTTTGATGATCTGATCCACCTGTCCGAGGCCCGTGGCCGCGCCATGGTTGAAAACGCCGACCCGGACCAGCCGGGTGCGATGATCGCTGTCAAAGCCGATCAAGCGGCCACCGCGGCTGCTGTGGGCCAGCTCAAGGATGTCACGATTGCCAACCTCAACAGCCCCGTTCAAACCGTGATCGCGGGCAGTGAGCAAGCGATGGAGCGCGCCGCAGAGGTGCTGAAAGAGGCCGGGTTAAGCGCTGTGCGTGTGCCGGTGTCTCAGGCCTTTCATTCGCCGCTCATGGCCCCAGCACAAAAGCAATTCGCCAAAGCCCTCGCCAAGGCCACATGGGCCGACCCCTGCGTGCCGATTTATTCCAACGTCACCACCGAGCCGCACGACCCGTCCAAGATTGCAACATCCATGGCCGATCATCTGATCAGCCCGGTCGATTTCGTCACACAGACCCGGCATATGGTGCGTGACGGTGCGCGCGTGTTTGTAGAGGTTGGCCCAAAATCCATCCTCGCGGATCGCGTGGGCGAGATTGTGGATGATCCCGGCGTCACGGCCATTGCCCTTGATGCGGGCAAAGGGGATGCACTGGCCTTTATGGCAGGTCTTGCCCAGCTCTTTGTGGCGGGTGCACCTGTTGATCTGCCGGTATTGCTGAACAACCTTGCCCGCCCCGGCCCGCGTGACACTGGCGCGCAAACCCCGAATACCTGGTATCTGAACGGCGCATATGCGCGGCGTGCCGATGCCCCCCTACAGGATGTGGAACCCCCCGCGCCCGGAACGTTTGGCCTTGGCAGCACATCTGCCACAACGGCCCCAATTGATGAGGAGTTGGAATTTATGGATCTAAAACCCGATATGGTCTTCCCCCCCGGTGGCACGCCCGCCGTTGGTCAGGGTGGTGACATGATGACCAGTTATCACGCGATGATGACCGAGTTTTTGCGCGTGCAGGAAAGTGTGATGCGCGCCTATCTGCAAAATGGCGGTGCTGCCTTGCCTGCAACGTCGATGCCACAGATGCCCGTTCCTGTATCGTCTCCGGTGTCTGCTCCTGTGCCCCAAGCGATGCCCGCACCAGTGCCAGTGGCCCAGCCTGTTCCAGCGCCTGTTGCTGCTCCGGTCGCAGCACCGGTGGTTGAAACACCTGCGCCAGCACCAGCACCCATTGCGGAACCGGCACCCACAGCTGCCCCCGCAGCCATGAGCCAGGACGACACATTAAGTGCCTTTGTTCAGATCGTAGCCGACAAAACAGGCTATCCGGCAGATGCGCTTGACCCGGATCAAGCGCTTGAAGCCGATCTTGGTGTTGATTCAATCAAGCGGATGGAAATCCTGTCCACCATGCAAAAATCGCTGCCCGATGATCTGGCTCAGGCCATGCGCGGGGATATGGATGCGATTTCACAACTCGCCACCCTGCGCGAGATTGTGGACTATGTTTTTGCCAATGCCAGCACCGGTGGCGGCGACAAGACAAAGCCCGAGGGCACAGACCCTTTTGAGTTTGCCGGGGAGGCCGAGACATCCGCTCATGCGGTGCTTCCCCGGTATATTCAGGTGCCTTTCGCTGAGGATGCCAGCCACGTTCCCTGGGACCTGGCCGAAGGGACTGTGGCTGTTATCACTGAGGCCGAGGATGGTTTTCATGCCGCCATGGCTGCTGCGCTCACGGACAAGGGTATCGCCTGCACGGTGATGCCCGGCGACGTTCTGGCAAAGACAGATGCGCTGTCTGCGTGGTTCGATGATTTGGCCCTTGAGGGCAAGCCCCTCGCCCTTGTTCATTGTGCTGGCCGTACATTGCTGTCCGAGGCAACGCTGGCCTCGCTTGAGGATTGGCACGCGGCCCACGAGGCGGGCACCAAATCCGTTTTCCACCTGTTGCAAGCGGCCCAACCACATCTGCAAAATGGTGGCCGGTTTATTTCAGTAATGCAAAGCGGCGGCATTTTTGGGCGCGGCGCTGATGCCCCCATGCCCGCACAAGCCGGAGTGGTCGGGCTGGTTAAGGCGCTTTCACTGGAATGGCAGGGATGCAGCCTGAAGGTGGTGGATCTTGACCCGGATCAGGACCACGCCAGTCAGGCCAGCCATGTGCTGCGCGAGATGTCGATGTTGGCGGGTCGGCGCGAAGCTGGCTATCCGGCAGGTAAACGCACCATTTTCCGCACCGAAGCCGCCGCGACTGAGCCACCAATGGAGCCCACCGCACTGCCCGACAAAGACTGGGTTATCCTGGCATCTGGCGGCGCGCGGGGGATCACTGCGGAATGCTTGCGTACCCTGGCACCTTCGGGGGCAACGCTGGTGCTTTTGGGCCGCTCGCCGCAGCCAGAGCCCGAGCCCGACGACATGCGCGCGCTGGACCTTGCCGGTCTGCGTGCACATTTCCTTGGGCTTGCCCGTGCGGCCGGTGACAAGGTTAAACCGGCCGAGATTGAAGCCCGCGTAAACCGCCACCTTGGCTTGCGTGATATGGATACCAACCTGCGCGATTTTGCGGCCATGGGTGCCAACGTTGATTACCGTGCTGTGGATGTGTGTGACGCAGCAGCCGTTCAAGCGCTTTGTACCGATCTGCTTGGCAGCTATGGCCGGATTGACATGCTGGTGCATGGCGCCGGGCTGATCGAAGATACCCAGTTTGAAAAGAAAACAACCGAGAGTTTCAACCGTGTGTTTGACACCAAGGTTGATAGCGCGTTGACGCTGGTAAATGCGGTGCAAAATCCGGCCCTTAAGGCCATCTGCTTTTTCACCTCGGTGGCCGGGCGATATGGCAATCCCGGCCAGTCTGATTATGCCGCCGCCAATGAAACGCTGAATTTCTATGCCCGCCATCTGGCCCAGACAATGCCCGACACACGCATTGCTGCCATCAATTGGGGGCCGTGGGATGCCACTACCACCGGGGCAGGTATGGTCACTGACAGCACGCGCGCGCAGTTCCTGTCGCGCGGCATTGGCATGGTTGAGGCGGTGCCGGGGCGCGAGTATTTCTGGCGCGAGATGTTCTGGGCTGACCCCAGCCAGGTGGAAACCAGCGGCTGGGTGGCCGATGGCGAAACCATGGAAGCCGCGATCTGTGATCTGCCGCCCAATCCCGATGCGCCGGACAAACCCGCCGGGTTGTTGCTGCTGAATGGCGCGCAACGGGCTGACAGCCACCTCAATTGGCGGCTCGATATGGTCAGCGCACCTTTTGTGGACGACCACCGCTTTGATCGCCATGCGGTGATGCCCATGGCCGGTATGATGCAGTTGCTCAGCGAAATACCCGCCGCATTCGGTGATACGCGCCCCGTGGTTGAGCTGCAAAACCTGTCCATGCTGCAAGGGCTGACGCTAAAAGACGGCCCCCTGAATGTGCGGGTTGAAATGCACGACGGGGCAACAGCTGACCTCAGGCAAGCCCGTGTTCTGTCTACAGGTGATAAACCTCGGGTGTTGTATCAGGCCGACCTGGTGCTGGCTGATGCTTTGCCGCTGTCCGGGCTTGCGCCAACTGGTGGCGATGGCATTGCGCCCTGGTCCGGGCCCAGCCTTGATTACATGTATCGTCGGTGGCTGTCACACGGGCCGCGGTTTCATGTGTTGGATCAGATGGCAGCCCTTGATACCACGCGCATTCGCGCCCATGCCCATGCCACCAAGCCGGTGCAGTTTGTCGCGCATGGGGGCAATCATGACTGGGCGTATGACCCCGGCCTGATTGATGGCATATTGCAACTGCTGTGGATCTGGACCCGCTCGGTCCATGACATTTCAGGCCTGCCTTTGGGGGCGGCCTCGGTGAAACGCTTTGCACCTGCCATCGGCCCGATGTGGCTTGAGGTTGATGGCCTGGCGCTGAGTGACACCAATGAGCTGACCGCCAATGCCCGTGCTTTTGATGCGGCGGGGCGGCTGTGTTACCAACTGGACGGCATTCGCATTCAATGTGCCCGTGCCCTCAACCGTCTGGGGGGGGGCTGGCCACATGGCGAGCGTTCCAACCCCGACATGCGCAAGGTGGCCGAATGACTGAATATTCAGGCGATATCGCCATTGTTGGCATGGCAGGTGTCTATCCCGATGCCGAAAATATTGACGCCTACTGGGCCAATATCCTGGCCAAACGTGATGCGGTATCCGAGGCTCCCGCCAGTTGGCTTGGCCCATCTGACCTGCTTGATCCCACATCGGATGACCTGCTGAGCATCTACACCAATCGCGGTGGATTTCTGGGCGATCTTTCGCGGTTTAACCCGGCCGAGTTTGGCACCATGCCGCTGTCCGTCGATGGTGCGCAGCCGGATCAGTTCATGGCTCTGCAAATCTGCAATGACGCTTTGGTTGATGCCGGTTACCGCGCGGGTGAGAATGATCACACCAACACGGGCGTGATCCTGGGCCATTCGGTGCATGCCCACCGCGCCAACGCCAATGGTGTGCAACAGGCTTGGTATCACAGCCAGTTGCGCCATTTCCTGCAGGGGCTGTTCCCTGATACAGACCCCGCCCGTTTCCGTGAAGCAACTGATCTGCTGCAATCCAAAATGCCCAATATTTCGGCCGAGGCCGTGCCGGGGTTGGTGCCCAACGTCATGACGGGCCGTGTGGCCAACCGGCTTGATCTGATGGGGCCAAATTACATCATTGATGCGGCGTGTTCTTCGGCGTTGATCGCGCTCGAACTGGCGTCGGGTGAATTGCGTGCAGGCAATGCAGATCTCATGCTGGCAGGCGGCGTCAACACCACCACATCTCCACTGGTTTATTCGGTTTTCTGCTCGGTTGATGCCCTCTCTCCCAGCGGTTCCATCCGGCCATTCAGCAATGCCGCCAACGGCACAGTGCTGGGCGAAGGGGCTGGGGCGGTGGTGCTCAAACGCCTTGAAGACGCCTTGCGCGACGAAGATCGCATCTATGCGGTGGTCAAAGCCGTTGGTCAGTCGTCCGATGGCAAATCCTCTGGCCTTATGGCGCCTCGGCTTGAGGGCGAAGTGCTGGCGATGAAGCGCGCCTATGAAATCAGCGGGTTGTCCCCATCCAGCATTGGGCTGGTCGAGGCGCATGGCACCGGCATCCCCCTTGGGGACCGCACCGAGGTGACGGCCCTGCGCCATATCTTTGGTGATCGCCAGGGCGATGTTCCTTCCACGCCCATTGGCTCGGTCAAATCCATGATCGGCCATTGCATCCCCGCAGCCGGGTCGGCGGCGGTGATCAAACAGGCATTGGCCCTGACCCACCGTATCATTCCGCCCACTCTGTGTGACGAGGTGAACGATGATCTGGGCCTGTCCGAGACACCATTTTATGTGTCCACCGAGGCACGCCCATGGATCAACTCAGCCCCCACGCCCCGCCGCGCTGCGATCAATGCGTTTGGGTTTGGCGGCATCAATGCCCACCTCATATTAGAGGAATCTCCGGTCGGGCGAGAGGCCGATGCCACCGCTGCCTTCCTGCCCCGCAGACCGGATGCGGCCCCGATTGAACAAGTCTTTGTTCTGAGCGCCACGCCCGACACCATGGCTGGCGCGATAGCGATGCTACGAGAGCAATGCGACGGTGCTGAGGGGGATGCTTTCGCCACTCTGGCCCGCGACTCTTGGGTGGCCAAAGGCGATGGTCCCGCACGTCTGGCTGTGATCGCCACTGATCCCGCCGATCTGTCCAAGAAATTGGGTGCCGCCGAAAAGCACCTTGCAAAAGATGCCACCGCCTCGCTGCAAACCCGCAACGGGCTTTATTACGAACCGGCCCCCATGGATGGCAAAACTGCCTTCCTGTTTCCTGGTGAAATGGCCCAATACCCCGGCATGATGGCCGAGGCCGTCATGGCCTTTCCGCAAGTTCGCGCATGGTTTGATCTGGTCGCCTCGCTGTGTGAGGGCAAACGTGATGTGCGGTTGCAGGATGTCGCCTTTCCTCCACCGTCTTGTGTGAATGACGCGGGGCAAAGCCCCTGACTGATCTGTTGCACAGCGTTGATTACGGCTCGGAAATGGTGTTTGCCGCCGATCAGGCCGTGTTCGGATTGCTGAGTGATCTGGGCGTCAAAGCCGATGCTCTGCTGGGCCATTCCACCGGCGAAAATGCCGCCATTGTCGCCAGTAACTGGTTTGACATGAGCCGCGCGCAAGTGGGGGATCTGATCGCCCGGATGAACGATGTGTTCAATTCCGTCAACACCTCTGGCGAAATCCCCGAAGGTCAGCTTCTGACCATTGCGGGCCTTGCGCGTGATGAATTTCTGAGCGCCTTTGCCAACCACGAGGGGCTGCATTTCACCATGGATAATTGCCCCAATCAGGCGATTGTCTTTGGCCCGGCGGATACGGTCGCTGCCATGCAGCGCGACGTGGTGCAAATGGGTGCTGTCTGCACAACCCTGCCGATTTCATGGGGCTATCACACTGAGTATGTGGCCCCCATGGCCCAGGGCTTTGGCGAGTTGTTTGCCGATCTCAAATTGGCGCCCAAGCCCGTTCAGATTTACTCCTGCGCCACGGCGCAACCGTTTCCGACGGATCAGGCACAGTTCATGGACACGTCGATCGCGCAATATGTGTCTCGCGTGGCCTTCCGAGAGGCGATTGAAAACATGTATGACGCCGGGTACCGCCGGTTTGTGGAATGTGGCCCCAACGCCACGCTGACCGCCTTTGTGCGCGATACGTTGCCGGGCAAACCCATCGTTGTGGTCTCGGCTGACAATCGGCGCCGGGGCATGGTGGCGCAACTGCGCCATCTGGTGGCACAGCTGTTCACCTCGGGGCTGGATCTGGATCATCCGACCCTTCTGGATCCGCAACAAACCGCCGATACCCAGCGCCGCGAGGACCTGGCCGTTAAACGCCGCAAAGCGCCGGCACTGCCCTCCAACCTGCCTTTCCCTGATCTGGACGAAACTGAGCGTCAGCAGATGCGTGATCTGGTGGGCGCAAGCCCTATGGCCGCACCTTTGGCCACCCCTGCTGTCGCCTCGCCCACTCAGGCGGGCGCGGTTCACCAACACCTGTCGATGATGAACCAGTTTTTGTCCGGGCAAGAGCGTGTTGCCCATGCCGCTCTGGGTGTTGATGCGCCCAATGCGCGGCAAATTCAGGTGCTGGATCTGACTGCGCAATTCCGTCTGCCAATGGACTATCGCGCCATATTGATGCGCGGCGCGCCTACGCCCGGTGCCATGGCCCGCCATTTGGCTGATGATGAACAGGCCCAAGCGGCCCAAATGGCCGAGTATGGTGACGACGCAGATCGCTGGAAACATTGGAGCCTTGGCCGGTTGGCCGTGAAACGCGCTGCACGGGATTACTTTGCCGATCACGCTATCACGTTGCAAAACTCAGATATCAGCGTGGCAAAAACCGAAAACGGTGCGCCGTTCATCCATCTGCCTGCCCAAGGGATGCAATTGGCGGGCACCTCAATTGCCCATTCGGGCGGAGTGGCCATTGGCGCGGTTGCCGCAGCGCCATGGCGCATCGGTGTGGACTTTGAATTGCCTGAACGCATCCGCGAGCCGGCCAATTTCATTGACGCCATCCTGTCCGAGCGAGAGGGAGCACAATTGCCCGTGCGCCCCGACGCCGATACTGCCGTTATGCTTTGGTCGATCAAAGAGGCCGCAGCCAAGACGTTGGGCGTTGGCCTCCAAGGGCGCCCGCAAGAATTTGAAATCGTGGAATTTGACCCTGCGACAGCGGCTGCGAGGGTTGCACATTCAGGGTTTACAGTTGATACATGCTCGGGCCGCATAGGGGCCGGGATTTGTAGTTTTGGGTACTTGTTGTCTGCTTAGTCCTCTCACGCAGTTTTTGACTGCTTATAGGCCAATTTGTCGCCCTGCCTTCAGCGCAGTTTTCGTATATAATCCGCCTCGCCGGACAAGTTGAGAGACACCAATGAACAAAGACTCGATACAGGATCAGGTCATCTCTACCCTCAAGGATTTTATCACCGATTGGGGGTTAGATGCCGATATCACCCCGTCCACGACACTCGTAGAATATCTGGAATTTGATTCCATCGACGTGATCCAATTCACCGTTGAGCTGGAGAAAACCTTTGGCAACCGCAAGCTGGGGTTCCAGGAATTGCTGATGAAAGATGGCCGCTATGTCGATGATCTGTCCGTCAGCGAATTTGCGGTGTTTCTGATCGGCAAACTGGCCACGGCCTGAGCGTATTTATTAAATTCTGGGGGTTTTCATGACCAAGACACTTCTGATCGGCCTTGATGGCGCCACCTTCACCGTGTTGCAACCTATGCTGGATGGCACCTGCGACGAAGGTGTTGTGATGCCGTTTTTGGCCGACATGATCAAAGGCGGCTATTCGGCCACCCTCAGATCCACCAACCATCCATTGACGCCACCCGCATGGACATCTGTTTGCACGGGGCGCACACCGGGCCATCACGGCATTTATGATTTCGTTCGTTTCGAGGACATGGGCGACGAGATGTTTTTTACCCTCTATGACGCCCGTGACATCCGCACCGAAACTTTGTGGCATGTGGCCGGGCGCGAAGACAAAACAGTTGTCTCGCTGAATTTCCCGATGATGGCCCCGCCTGAAAAGGTGAACGGCTCGCTTGTGCCCGGCTTTGTGTCCTGGAAGCACCTGCGGCGCAACACCTATCCCGATACGCTGTTTGACCGGATTGCGGCGATTGAGGGATTTGACCCCAAAGAACTGAGCTGGGATTTTGAGCGCGAAAGCCAGATCGGCGAGGCGATGCCCGATGACGAGCTGTATTCCTGGGTGGCCAACCACCTGCCGCGTGACAAACAATGGTACAACATCGGCCACGCCCTGCTGAGCGAAGATAACCCTGATCTGTTTGCGCTTATGCTGGATGGCACTGACAAAATCCAACACCAGGCCTGGCATGTATTGGACCCCGAAATTTGGGATACTGACGTTCCGGAAAGTCGGCGCAAGGTGCGTGCTCTGGTGGTCGAATATTTCCGTCAGGTTGATGGATATCTGGCCGGCCTGCATGCCGCAGCGGGCGATGATTGTCATATGGTGATCGTATCTGACCACGGGTTTACCGGGTCTGACAAAGTGGTGCGCGTCAACAAGTATCTGGAATCACTGGGCTATCTCAAGTACCGCTCGCATGATGGATCAGACGCGGCCAAGCGCCGGGATATGGCCAATTTTGCCAATCTGGATTGGGAAACCTCGCGTGCCTTTTGCCCCACGCCATCATCGAATGGCATTGTGATCCGCAAACAATCAACAAAGAACCCGAACGGCGTGGCCGAGGACGAGTACGAATGGTTCCGCGACAAGCTGATTGCCGATCTGTTGGCGATGACAGACCCCGACACCGGTGAGAAAGTCATTACACAAGTCCTCAAGCGCGAGGATGCCTTCCCCGGTGAGGCAATGGAAAACGCGCCTGACCTGACGTTGATCCTGTGCGATCATGGCTTTGTCTCAGTGCGCAATCTGGAACCTCAGGTGGTCACACGGCCCACGCCCATTGGCACGCATCATCCCGATGGGATTTTCATCATGTCCGGCCCCGGCGTTGCGGCCAAGCGTGGCGATGAGATGTCGATTGTGGATACAACTGCCATCGTTTCACATGCGATGGGCATGGATATTCCCGAAGAATTTGAAGGCAGTGTTCCCGGCGATCTCTACACGGCTGAATGGCTCAAGGATCATCCTGTGCAGGTTGCGGGCCACACCGATGCCCAAGCCGCGCCCAAGGCCAGTTCGAACGACGAGGAAGAAATCTCAGACGATCAACGCGAAGAAATGCTCGCTCAGCTGCGTCTTTTGGGATACCTCGAAGACTGATTTCCTTAGGCTGACGAAGGCCATACCCTATGCCCCGCCTCGACGTGAACGGTATCAAATTGAACGTCACGCACCTGCCGCAGAGCCGTGGCCAGGGGGGAACCCCTTTGTTGTTTGTTCATGGCTTGGCCGCTTCGTCTGCTTTTTGGTACATGGCCGGGGCACCTTTGTTGGCACGACTGGGCGATTGCACCCTGTATGATCTGCGCGGCCACGGCAAAAGTGGCGTGCCGGACACGGGCTTTGGTGTGACCACGATGGCAAATGATCTTTTGGGCCTGATGGACCAGATGGACATGGAGCGCGCCCATCTGGTGGCACATTCTTTTGGCGGCATGATTGCATTGCTGGCGGCATTGAAGGCGCCCGAGCGTGTGGCTTCGATGATCCTGGCCGATGTTCGCGTGCGCCCTTTGCAGCAAAAGCTGGAACTGCCCGCGCGCAAGGTTCCGGCTCGACTGGCAGACAGGTTGAACAAAATTGGTGTTTCCATTCAAACGATTAACAATCAGGATGACGGAATTGACTATCTCAAAACGGTGGCCAAAATCCAACTGGCCGCCGGGGATGAAGCAAATGATCTGCTCAAAGAGATTTACCACCATCCACAGCTTTTTAGATCCCGCAAGAATGCCGAGAAATGGATCGCTCTGACTGAGCGCGCATCATTTGTCGAAGACCTCAAGAATGGCGAGAGTTTTGCACCCCAAGATCTGTCGCGCCTGACCCAGCCGATGTTGGTGATGTATGGAACAAAATCCACCACCGGGCCTTCGGCCCAGGCGGTGACGCGGTTGTGCCCCAACGCAATCTTGCATGAGATCCCGGATGTGGGGCATTTCTTTCCGATGTCACAACCGCGGCTTTTCCTCAAACCCGCGGCGCGGTT
>JGI24025J20009_10002427_pt1 | contig 13386 bp, 10 predicted proteins | sample Cruoilmetagenom3_FD_20009 | JGI IMG/M metagenome (IMG submission 20009)
CACGGAGAAGAGCACCCGCACCGCCTGCAGGAAGAAGAGCAGCACGGCAGTGGCCTCGATGGCACGGAACGCGTGTCGTTTGTTCATGGTTTGGTCTCCTTCTGCTGGTAGATTGGTAGATCGGTAGGTCGGTAGACCGGTAAATTGGTACACTGGCAGATTGGTGGGCCAAGCGACAGTCAACCAGTCTACCAATTTACCAGTTTCCCAATCTACTAACCGCCTTCACCGACGCGGCCCCCTCCACCATCCCAGAATCTCGAATGGGTAGCAGGCCAACCGCGTTGGCCGTCATCAGGCCAGAGACTCATCAGTCATCAGGTATTTCTTGAGGCGGCTGATCAGATCTCGAAGGAGAGCGAGGAAATCATCGTCTATTTGCCATCGTTGACCGTCTGCATCAATGTAGACTGGTCGAGGAGGCCTTGCCGGTGGGTGCATCCGTTCCCGCTGGTATGGTGGTAGCTGCCAGTAGGCATCCCAGGCCTCACATGCTGTTCGATGCTTCTCCACGAAATCGCGCCGCCACTGCGAAAGTGCACTCAGCCAGGCTTCTAGGGTGCGCAGGACATTACCTTCTCGACAGCGGGCACGCGCCTTCAACAGCAATCGAACCTCTCGCCGGCGGCGTCTATCGGCAAGGTAGATTTCCTGGTCGGTAGGTGGGTCGCGGGGTGCTCTCATGCGACCGCCACCGGCGTAGTTGGCTATTGCTTCTGGATCGACGTCTTGCAGCAAGGACAATCGCTCTCGCATGAACTGCAACTCACTCAGTTCTGTCACCCCTTTCAAGTTTAAGAAGAGACCTCTCGACTTCAGCGATCAGGAAAGGCAGATTGGGTCTGGTGAAGCTGAGATCAGGGGCGGGAACACGATGATGCCGCATGTCGGGGGGAATGTGCTTGTGGTGAGAGGAGAACAGGGAATTTGGCGGCGTCATGCTGCTACGGCGGACCTGATTTGGATAGCTATGGGTTGCCTAGCGATCAGTTGGTGATACTTTTCATCCAGGCTGAGCAAGGTCTTGTACAACGCCAGCCACTCCACGAATTCCATGCGATACTCGTCGAGCGCTTCGGATTTTTCCAGTTCCGCGCGCGTCATCGCCTGATAGAAATCCTCAGACTTGACCCCAAATTTCTCCTCGAAGCTCCGGAGTTTCCCTTCCAGAATTCCCATGCCCTTGAGCAAGTCCAGCAAGAGCATCATCTGTCTCCCATTCACCTTGATGCACGTTCCCGGCGAGAGAATTGTAACACAAAGACAAGCATTGGTCAATGCTGATGACTGAGACTTTGGTCTCCTTTCTGCTGGTGGAGTGATAGATTGGTGTATTGGTATATTGGTAGACCGACCAGCAGTCAACCAATCTGCCAATCTACCAATTCACCAATCCACCAACCTACCTCAACCTGTCGCTGACCTTCATCCCCCGCTCCGCCAGCAGCTCACGCAGCGTCTCCAGCTTCTGCTCGTGCACCATGGCCAGCGCTTTGCGCGCACTGGGCTTGAAGCGAGAGAGGTACGGCCCCACCTCCGGATCGGCCAGCAACTCGCGCAGCGTCTCCTCGTTCTTGACCTGCAAGAGCGTCAATGGAGACAAAGCCGCATCGCCGAAATGATGCCCCCAGGCCTTGATGCGCAGCACCAGCCGTTCGGGCAATGGCCCGCGGTGCAGTTTTCCCAACTCCTGCAGGAGGGCCGGCACCCCATCGAAGTGGCCTCGGAGCGCTGCCTGTACTGCACTCTCCGTGATGCGGTACAGGCCATCGGAGGGCTCGGCCAGGCGGCTCAAGCGGCCCTGCAGATGCAGACTGGGCACGGCGTGTACGAAAGACAACACCCCCTCCTCATCGGCGAAGACCGCATTCACGTCAGCGTCGGGCTGATCAGTGGAGACCGTAGGCAGGATGTCCCGCTCCAGCAAGCCTACCAGCACGTCGGCAGCGTTGCCCTCCTTGACCAACGCCACCGTAGGCGAGACCCGATGGGAAAGATGGCAGCCTACCCGCTCGTCGGCCAGAAGCTTATCCAGCATGGCCGGGCTGGTCGCCTGACACAACGAAACGTGATCGCGGAACACGATGCGTTCATGCAACGCCCCCCATTCCTGCAAAGAACGGAGCACGTTTTGGGGCACCTCGGTCCGGACTTCCTCTGTCAGAAGATGCAGGATCTCCTTGGTCCCGTAGCCCACCTGCTGGGCACGATAGACCGAATCCTGCGAGAGATGATACTCGAACGCGCCACGCTCCGCCTTGATACGGTGGGCAAATATCTCCAGGCGGGCCAGGAGGGACAGAGGCACCGGTCCCAGGGCGAAGATCTGGAAATTGGGCTGCACGATGATCCGCCCCTGATCCGCAGAAGCGGCTTCGGCTGGGGCCATGCCCAGGGCGCGGGCTCCCTCCCGCGTGATACGGAAGCTGCCCGGTTGCCCCTCCCTCATCCCCATGTCCACGACGCCCAGCCAGAACAGCGGGCCGATTAGCGCGTTGTCCACGAAGCTCCTTTCGAGCTGCGTAAGCTGCGCGGCCATCATCTCCCCACTCCTATACCAGTGGCCATCAATGTAGCCGGAGCTTCGGCTGGACACGACGTTGCGGTCTCTGACCAAGAAGTCAGGATCAGTGGCCACCAGCCGGCTCAGCAGTAGCCCCACCGAAAGCCACGTGTCGGACGGAAGCGTGCGCAGGAAATCCAACAAGGCACTACGACCCTGCTGCCGGTCGGCCAGACTGGCGAGACGCAGGTCCTGAAGCTCATCCCAACGCTTGCTCCTCTCCCAGGTTCGCACACACAGCCCTAATTGCTCTGCTGCGGAACCGGACCAGACATCGGGCACCTGCAGACTGCCACCCTTGGGGACCAATCGAGGCCCGTCGCGGATGGCCAGTTCCATATCCTCCAGCAAGATCCGCAAGAAGAAGAGGCGGCCAGCGTCCGTCTCGCTCGCCGCTTCGGCGAGATCGGGCTCAGGCTCGATCAGCACGCCGTTGACGCGCTTGAGGTGGCGCTTGCCCACCGTGCCGGCCTGGATGAAAGTGACTTCGTTCTGGCGTAGGTCGAGCCAGTAGAGCAGGAGGTCGCGCAGAAAGATGTCGGGGGCAGTGGCGCGACGCTCGCCGATGTCAGCCGGATCAATCTCCAGAGAGGGCTGAGCCGGCTCGGGCAGGAAGGGGCGTATCGCTGGGGGGACGTAGATCACCGATCCCGGGTTGAAGTTGAGTTTGTATGTAACACTCCTGTGAACTACGGAGGGGACTTTGGTGAACACCAGCCCGTGTAGCGTCAACCGGGCGATGACATCAGAGAAGACGCGAGAATCCAACCGAGGAGGGACGTTACTGCCATACGATCGGTGCCAGTATCCCCCCCACTTCTGCGACGATTGCTCAGCGGCCAGCCCATCCCGCACCACCTCCTGGCGCAAACTGATGGTGTCCGCCTCGCCACCGCGCAGCAGCAGCCGATTCAGCACGGCCCTGTCCAGTTCCGACAACTCCGCCAGCGATGCCTTGACACAGGCTTCGGTGAAGAAGTGGCGGCGCATCAGCGGCACCAATGTCGCCTTGCGCAGCTTCCTGCCCCTCTCATCGCAGATGTCCAGACCGTTATGCTCGGCGATCTTCAGCAGCGTATGGTAGTTGTACTCTTTCAGAAGCCCGATCAGCTCATCACTCATGCTTACGCTCACTTTGGCACACTGGCAAGCTGGTAGACATCGGATGGTGACCAGTTCACCAATCCACCAGTCTGCCAGCCTACCAACCCTTCGGTGTATAGCCCCCCTGCACCAGCTCTTCCATCAGCAGCTTCGCCGAGGAACGGGGGATGATGACCAGGCGGGGCGAGACCTCGGCGACGATGTGTCGTGCCAGCGAAGTCCCCGCCTTCAGTTCCCGCAGGGCGAAGTCATCGGCGAACTCAATGACGGTCAGGTTCTTGTAGAGGCGCACACGCCCGTAGTTGGCCCACCACTCTGTGAACCTCTCCCGCGTGGATTCGGGTAGCGGGACGGCCAGGTGCTCCTCCCAACCACGCAACAGATCCTCCAGCGTCAGGCCGCTCTCGAAAGCCTCGTGGACGGCCTCCTTGCTCAGCCGGTAGACAAAGCGCTGTGGTGTGGCCTCCTCCAGCTTGCCGATGCGATCCAGCAGGCTGTGGGCCTCAGCGCCGATACTGCTGGGCCGTACGGCGATGGTCATCTCCGCTCCGTCCACGGAGACGGCATCCTCCAGGGCGGGAACAGCCACAGCCTCCGCCGCAACCACGGGGACCCGATCCCAAAGGAAGTCAGCCAGACCCAGGGGACGAAAAGCCACCAGTTCGCCGTCCCGACGGCATAGCTCCACCAGACCCAGCCAGTGCAGTGGCCCTTCGACGACGGCCCGCACGAAGTTTCCCTGGGCCAGGTTCCACTGCTCAGCATGCTCTCCATCGAGTCGCTTGCCAGTGATATCCGAGACGGCCCACCAACGGGCCTTGCCGCGGTACGTCCCGCTGGGCGCCGGGGGAAGGTCCGGGAAATCACTCCACACGCCGCGCAGCGGCCTCAGTATCTCATCCAGACCGGCCCATGTCCTGTCGAGCAGGCAGGCGCAAGCGCGAAGCACCAGGCCGCGGGCGCGAGCCAACTCTGTTCGCAGATTCGCCGGCTTGAAGGAGATGTCACGAGCCGAGCGACGTAGCGACAGCCTTCCCGCACGCCGCTGCAAGTCGCTGATCTCGCTCCAGCTTTCGAGGCGGAAATAGGTTCGGGCCAGCATGGCTTGCTGCTCCGCTTCGGAATGGCGGAGGAATCGGTACACAATATCTCGCTGCACCCTCACAGGGCTACCCGGAGCCACCAGGCCCATCTCCAACAGCAAGTGGTAGATGAAATCCACCACATCCGGCCCTCCGCCGCAGAGAGGGGTGAGCGCTTCCATAGCCTCATCATCAAGAGCAAAGGGCAGCGGTGGGATGGTCAACGCAGCCTCAAGACCATAGTCCCAGGAGTATCGCCCCTGGAGTTGCACCAGCTCAACCGGAACGTAGTCCCAATCCTCCAGGACCTTGTACGAACGCTCCATGCGCGGGCGGGGCATGGGCGGGCGCAGATGCATCTCCTGCCGTGCCATGTGCTCCCACACGCGATGCACCGCGACCAGCAGCGCAGAAGGCGGCGAGACAACGATCTCGCCGGAGGGGAGGTTTGCTTTTTGGGCTTCGGCCAGCGGCGGCAGGCTGCAGCGAATGGCTGGAGGAAGCCGATACAACGGCCCGTGAACCCATCTTTTCCCCGCGAAGAAAGTCTCGGTAGTGGAAATCAGCAAGCCCTGCCCAGCAAGCGACATCAGCGCAGTATTGGCATCCTTGAGCGGGACCCGAAAGACAGGGGCAATGTCGTCGGCTGTTATGCCGCCCCCGCTGTCCAACAGCAGGACAGCCTGCAGGGCCATGCGCTCGGCCAGGGGAAGCCGCGCCACGGCACTGGCTGTCTCCGCCGCAGCCCCGAGGCGAGGAGCGAGTGAGCGGGTGAGGTCTTCCTTGCGCGTGCCACGGATGGGCCAGCCGCGCCGCTTGATGATGCGTCGCAGTTGCTGCATCTTGAGCGCGGACAGCATCTCACCCAGCTCGCGCTGCATTCGGGCGCGGCGCGCCTGGAAGCTCTCGCTGACCCACGGGGGAACCTTCGGTGTGCCTGGTGGAGGCGGAGACTCCTGCGTCTCCACCTCCAACTCCTCAGCTTTCACTTCCGTCACACGGAACTGATGCGGCTGGTGTATCCAGGTCAGCAGCACTGCACCGACGTGCTTACAGTAGCCGCCCCAGTCATGGGGACAGGAACACGTGGCACCCACTCGGCCATCGGCCACCTCGATTTCCACATTGTAGAGACGAGTGCCTTGCACCTTGGCCACGAGCGTTGTCCCCAGGCAGCGAGCATCGCGCACGCGGTGACTACGGTAGTAGTTACGAGCCCTGCTCCATGAGCGGGGCGTGAAGAGTGAGGTGATGTCGTTTTCGGTTAGGGTTTGCAAGGTTCGCATGTCTGTTTCGGTATCAGGTATCAGTGACCGCATATTGGCCATTAGGCACAACTGACGCCTGGCTCATATCCCTCCACCTCATCCTCGTACAAGATGAAATAGCGGTATCCCTGCTCGGTCAGGAAGAGCTGACGGTTGGCGGCGAATTCCTGATCCCTGGTGTCGCGGCTGACAACGGTGTAGAAATGAGCCAGCTGCCCTTCCTCCTTGGGGCGCAAGATGCGGCCTAGCCGCTGTGCTTCCTCCTGCCGGGAGCCGAAAGTGCCGGAAACCTGGACGGCTACGTTGGCGTCGGGTAGGTCCAGGGCGAAGTTGGCCACCTTGGAGACGATGAGGGTCTTCAGTTCCCCACGGCGAAACTGATCGAACAGCTTCTCCCTCTCCCGAATAGAAGTCTTACCCGTGATGATGGGAGTACCGTCGTATCGCTCGGCGATCACCCTGAGCTGATCCAGGTACATGCCCATGATGAGGACGTTGTCCTCCCTGTGCTTGGCCAACAGTTGATCCAGAATCACCAGCTTGCGCGGGTTCTCGGCTGCGATACGGTACTTGCTCCGTCTCTCGGCGACCGCGTAGGCGAGGCGATCCTCGTCAGACATGGACACGCGTATCTCGCAGCAGTCGGCGGCAGCGATCCAGCCATGCTTCTCCAGATCCTTCCAGGGCACGTCGTACTTCTTGGGACCGATGAGGGAGAAGACGTCACTCTCCCGGCCATCCTCCCGCACCAACGTGGCCGTCAGCCCCAGCCGACGGCGGGCCTGGATCTCGGCCGTGACGCGGAAGACGGGGGCCGGCAACAGGTGCACCTCGTCATAGATGATCAGCCCCCAGTCCCGCTTGTCGAAGAGAGCAAAGTGAGGAAACTCCTGCTCCGGCGGCAGGCTGCCCCTCTTGCGCCGCGGGCGGTAGGTCATAATCTGATAGGTAGTGATGGTCACAGGCCGGACCTCCTTGCGCAGCCCCGAGTATTCGCCGATCATCTCCTCGGTCAGCGAGGTCTTGTCCAGCAGTTCGGCGATCCATTGACGCACGGCAACGGTGTGGGGTGACAGGATAAGGGTGTTGCATTGCAGCTTCTCCATGACCCCCATGCCAACCATGGTCTTGCCCGCGCCGCAAGGAAGGACGACGACGCCGCTGCCTCCGTGGGCTGCGCCGCCAGCGTAGAAGATGTCCACAGCTTCTTGCTGGTAATGACGCAGAGAGAACGTCTTGCTACCCTTCGTCATCCGGCGCAGGGAGAACTGCAGCAGCGAGCCAGTGACGTAACCCGCCAAGTCTGCCGCCGGATAGCCGATCAGGGTCAGCGCTTGCTTGATGTGCCCACGGCGAGCCGGATTCACCACCAGCGCGCGAGGATCCCGCTGCGCCAGAATGTAGGGAATCAGTCGTTTGTGGCGCACCAACTCGGCGATGAGTGGCACGTCATCGGAAACCAACAGTAGTTGGCCATCCTCGCGGATCAACTTGACTCGCCCATAACGAGAGATAAAGTCAAGGATATCCACACGGACGTTATCCGGCAACGGGTACTTGCTATGGTCCGACAATCCCTGGATGATGGCCTCGGCGGACATGCCAGCAGCCGCGGCATTCCAGAGGGAAAGTGGGGTCACGCGGTAAGTATGGACGTATTCGGGACTCTTCTCCAATTCGGCGAACCGCGACAGGACATCGCGAGCCTGTTCGTAGAGGGGGTTATCTACCTCCAGGAGGACTGTCTTGTCTCCCTGGACGATGAGTGGATTCTGTGGGTTGTAAGCCATGTCGAGTTCTCCCGAACGCGTCTGCAACCCATGATTCTACTCTATGTGCAAGGATGTGTCAAGAACATGGGGGCTTGGAGCCAGGAACATCGACAATAGCTGGACGACTCAGCCGAAGGGAGCAACGGGGACTCGTTGGTAAGCTCTTCAGCACCGTTTGCCAAGCAGGAAAGCAACAGAAGCCACCACTACAAACCCAGGACCGGCACTCCTGCCGCTCAAGTGTGCCCTATGGCAAAGGAGGCTCCTCCTCTTCCTCACCAACGATATCCACCGGCTCGATGAGGGCGCGGGCTTCGTCCGCCAGTTCCCGCGGCACCTGCACCCTGACCTCGCCCAGGCCGTCCACGGTGATTCCGATGACCAGCCCGGCGGACTCGTAGCGCAGCAGTACGGGGATGCCCGCCGCCTCCAGCTTGCTCCTGATCACCTCCGCCCGCAGCGGGCCCATGGCGACGTGGATGGTGACGAGGTCTGATTCCTTGGAATATCTTGACATGAGGTATCCCCTTTGCTCCATCATGGAAAAGGGTCTGAGGGGGCTGAGAGGCAACCCTTCAGACCCCTTCAAGTCCTGCACCGGTAGGCATGCCGGGCTTCAGCGCCAGGCCGGGGCTGGCCAGCGCGTGCTGCGCTTCGGCCACCGCCACCGCCGCTTCCGCCTGAGTGATCTGCGCCTCCAGCGACGCCGCGTCGAGCCGCATCACCACCTGCCCGGCCTCTACGGAGTCGCCCTCGTTAGCAGGGATTTTGCGACGCGACCGCCAGTCCCCGTGGTCAGGGTCACCTTGTCCGCCTCAACGGTGCCCGAAGCGAGTAGCCCTTCGCGCCTCTGTGGTCATCAAGGCCGCTTTCACCCGGGCCAGTATCTGGCGCACCTGGTCAGGATGCGTTTGCCAAACCCACCAGGCACCGTAGCCCGTGGCCGCGAGCAAAGCGAGGGTGAGTAAGACAGAGATCGTTCGTTTCATACCTGCCTCACGGTCCATCGGTAACCTAGCAAATTGGTGAATTGGTGCCGGCCTACCAGGTTACCAATGTCCCAATCTATCAATCTACCAATCTACCAACCTACCGGCTTCAGCTCAACTTTGGCACGATGAAGACGAAGAGGCTGACGAGGTCGAGGACAGCGAGCCCGATGAAGGGCAGCGCAAAGAGCAGACTGTCGAGCCGACGCGGCAGCCAGGGCCGGATGAAGAGACCCAGCGCACCTGCCGCGGAGAAGACCAGCGACCACATGGGCCAGTCGCCCGTCACTAGACCGACAACCGCCAGCGCCAAGACGAGGAAGCCCAACAGCACGGCCAGCCAGCGGCTCATTCGTGGTCGCAGCGCCTCCCGCCAGCCCAAGGCGAAGGCCAGCCCGATGGGCATCAGCGCCGGAAACAGGTAACGCCCCTGATGCTGCACGAAGGTGACGTTGTAGGCCAAATACTGGAGCGCCGTCCAACCGACCCACACCCCCAACAACACCAACTGCCGCCAGGTCCCCCCGCGTTCTCCTGGGTTCCCCCCAGTTTCCCTCAGTTCCTTCAACCCCCTCTTTTCCCTCGCATCCCGCCCTGCTCGCGACCAGCCCCGCCTAGCCACAAGCGCTAGAAACCCCACCGCTACCACCGCACTCAGCAGCCCCAGCGCCAGGTAGATGCGGCTGTCCAAGAACACGCCCATCCAGCCGAACACCCCCCAGAAGCTCTTGAACGAGAAGTCGGCGAAGCGGCGCAGGAAGTCACCCCAGCCGTAGCGGGCGATCCACTCGGCGGTGCGCGGCTGGCCCACGACGACGGCGTCATGCCAGCGCAGGCCGGTCACGTCCGACCAGCCGTAGACGACACCGTTGCGCACGTACCAGGGCAAGGCGATGCCCAGAGCGGGGCCGAAGGTGGCTAGCAATCGCCAACCCAGGGAGCGCCAGCCTTCAGGTCGCGATGCGTGACGCGTGATACGTGATGCGTGATACGCGATACGCCACTCCCAGACGACAGCGACAAGTGTCACCGGCACGGCAGCGTAGGCCGTGGTCTTGGTTACCAACACCAGCCCCAGCACGATGCCCAGCAGCGCCAACCGCCGCCAGGTCCCCCTTCTTCCTTCGCTTCCTTCCGCAACATGTAGGACGGATAACAGAGCGACTATTGCCAGCAGCAATTCCGCCAGCGTGTCGTTCTCCACCCCCGCTGTCATGGCCAGGTGCATGGGCACGAAGGCGACGAAAGCGGTCGCACCCAGCGCCAAAGCTGATCGTCTTGGGAAAATCGTTCGCACCACGCGGTAGGCGACCAGCAGCAGCACACCGCCAAGGGCTACTGAGAGCAGCCGCAGTGGCAGCGGGCGACCCCCGCTCAGCCAGAACACCGGCACCGCCAGCAGGTAGTAAAGCGGGGGCTGATGGAACTCGTACCGGATGGGGGCAATGGACAGATCGGGAGGAAAGCGGCGAGCCTTGATCTCCTCCAGGTATTCGTGAGGATAGTCACCCATCTGCAAGACAGGGAAGCAGCCCGTTTCGGCCAGGTGGCGCACGTAGTTGTAATGCGCCGGTTCGTCCGGTACCTGCCAGGCGGGAGTGTAGAGTGCGTAGAGGATTCCCATGCCCAGGTAGGTCAAGAGAAGAACGGCCAGAATCAAAGAGACTGTGCTCGTCGTGTTAGTCATGGGCTTATTGTAACGCACCTGGACAGCAAATGCAAACCATTACGCCCGACGCACCTGCATCTCCTCATTGAGCAGCTACGGTTCATGTCCACCAGCTCTTGGTGAACGGTGCGAAATGTGATATAATCAGGAAGTCCGACATTGGCCCAACAAAATCGATATCTGGATTTGCCAGTCCCTTTGCAAGTAGGGATGTCAAAACCAGAGTCATAGTTTCTCGACATCATGACGAACTCCCTGATAATATGATTGTGATCAGGACTACCACGTGACTTCCCCCTCCTGCTTGTTGCGGGGGAGCGTCCCGGCCCCGGTCTTGGCAGAGGCGGATCGCTGGAAGCGCGGCAGAGCTTCATCCCGAGGCCTAGACCAAAGGGACGCTCATTGGTGACAACGTGGGTTGGTTTTTGTCCCGGCGGCAGCGAAAGGGAGACAGGATAGATCATGGCTCAGCCAGGTCATAGCCTTCCTGAAAACAGGGCGACAGAGCAGGATACCAGCCGACGCCACATGCTCGCAGGGCTTGTGTTACTCGCTTGCCTTGTTGTCGTCTGCGCTATCGTCTACCTGCTGCTGAACCACCGTGCTCCCACCTGGTTCCCTCGCCTCCCCCTCGCGCCGACACCTCCAACACCTCCTTCCAAGCCCTTGATTGTCCTATCAGAGATCCAACCGGTGGTGCCCGCCCTGTATGCCCGCGATGACCCGCCCAACGGCATTGACTACGCCCGGGAGCATCCCGAGTACGGTCCCGTAGGCGGCCACATCCGAGTGCGCTGGAACGACATCCACACGAGCTGGGGTAACTTCAACTGGGAACCCATTGAGAAATACCTGCGGGCAGCGGAGGGCATGACCATCACCCTGGCCGATGGTCGCGTCGTGCCCAAGCCCATGATCTTGACCGTAGCCATCTACAGTCAACTCGGCCAAGAGTCCCACGAATTCGCCGACCACAGCCCCAACTGGCTCAAGCAAGCTCTGCAGGGCAGCTACATGATCGGGTCGGGGAACTGCCCGGAGCAACCGGCGCCCCGTTATGATGACCTTGGATACCAGGCCGCTTTCAAGCAGATGGTGATGGCCTTGGGCAACAGATACCGGGATAACCCTCGCATCACAGCCATCGCCATTGCTGCTGGTTACGACGAGGAGACGGCTGCTACGCGGTTGGTGGAGGTCGGAGGCTGCGAGTACTGGAAAGACCTCTACAGGTACGTCACTAAGATCGAGTACGAGGACTTCGTCAAGAAGATCATGGACTGGTATCGAGAGGCATTCCCCACGACTCCCCTGTACATCCAAGCCGGCAACGCCGAGTGGGAACACCGCGAGATTTTCGTTGACTATGCCAGCAAAATAGAGCCTCCCATTGGCTACAAGCCCAATGTGATTGCCCCCGATATGGGTGCAGCGTTCGGCTGGCAGAGCACGCAAAAGGGTCGCGGTTTCATTCAGCTAGCAGAGAAGTACCGGGACAAGATGCCCCTGGCTTACGAGCCCAAGGCAGCCCCCTACCACGTTTCTGAGCCCCTGCGGCGCCAACACGCCTATTGGATGACTCTGAATGGACTGGCACATGACGCTGATTTCATTGCTTATCAGAGCTACGGCAAGGACTGCCCACCTGAGGAATGCTCCTGGTTCCCCTACCTGGCGGCGGTGGACGAAGCTCCCGACAGTTTCGGCGGCTTCACCCACTTCATCGCCCGCAACCTGGGACAGAACCCCGGCAATTCTCACGATGTCTGGATCGTGCTGCGGGATACCGAATTCCCCGGCAACGGCTACGTCAGTGGCGAACCAGGCGACTGGGATCACTGGCTGTACCGCCGAGTGCCGGGAGACCACGATGGCACGAGCATCATCTGGCAAGACAGCCTGCCTGCCAAGGCCCGCAAGCAAGTCTACGGCCGCCAGCTTCGACGCACCAATGGACAGGCCCTGTTCTTCGACGTTGAAGATGCGTGGGCCTATCACGGCCAGATGCCGGCCGATGCCGGTGGTGAGATCACTTATGCCCTGCGCATCTGGTACCTCGACCATGGGTGGGACCGCTTCACCATTGAGTACAAGGACTACCAGGGTAGATCGCGAGAGAAAGAGGTGCGCAAAGGGGGAAGCGATCGCGTGGTGAGCGCGACCCTGCCGCTTCCGGACCTCTACCTCGACAACCAGATGAACCACGGCATCGACTTTCTGCTCAACGACCAAGGCGATGGTGATGAGTACGTCCATCTCATCTGGCTTAGCGCAGTCGGCGAAGAGGAGAGAACAAGCAGGCGCACCCCCACGCCGACACCCTACAAACCAACGCCCACGATTAGCCCCAAGCCGACACGATCGGAGATCGTCATCCGGCACGAAGCGGAGGATGGCCTCATCACCGCGCCCATGACCACGGCCTACGGTGACAACAGTTCCTCTGGTGCTTACATCCACTCCCCTGAAGGAAGCGGTAACCACCAGGGATACGTGACCTTCACCATCCTCGTTCCCCAGTCGGGCAACTACTGGATCTGGGGGAGGGTAAGCGCTCTCGACACTGCTGGCGACTCCTTCTATGCCTCCGTGGACGGGGGAAACGAAGTCGAATGGCACATTCTGGGCGGAGGTTGGCTATGGGCAAAGGTCACCAACAGGCAAGGCGCTCCCCAAGTCTGGAACCTGAACGAGGGGGAACACATCATCACGTTCAGAACCAGGGAGGACGGCACTAGGCTCGACGTGGTGGAGGTGGTCAACAACGCCGGCTACGTTCCGACCTACGTGGCGCCCACGGCCACCGCCACGCCGACGTCCACACCCACTAGCACACCATCGCCCACATCCACGGCCACACCGACACCGACACCCACGCCAACGGACACAGCCACGCCGACCGACACGCCCACGCCCACGCCCACGCCGACACCAACCGG
>JGI24025J20009_10002429_pt1 | contig 13384 bp, 12 predicted proteins | sample Cruoilmetagenom3_FD_20009 | JGI IMG/M metagenome (IMG submission 20009)
CGGCCGGTCGCNGGACCAGGACCAGGACCAGGACCAGGACAAGNTAGCANGAACCCCGGCTCAGAGAGCGCCCTTGGTCGAGGGGATCGCGTCGGCCTTGCGCGGGTCGGTCTCGACCGCGTCGCGCAGAGCCCGCGCGACCGCCTTGAACGCCGCTTCGGCGATGTGGTGCGAATTGAACCCGTGCAGCCGGTCCACATGCAGGGTGATCCCGCCATGGCCCGCAAAGGCGGTAAAAAACTCGCGCACCAGCTCGGTGTCGAAGGTCCCGATCTTGGCCGTCGGGAACGCGACGTTCCAGACCAGGAACGCCCGGCCCGAAAGATCGAGTGCTGCGCGCACCTGCGCCTCGTCCATCGGCAGATGGCAGGCCCCGTAGCGGCGGATCCCGCGCTTGTCGCCCAGCGCTTCGCGAAGCGCCTGGCCGAGCGCGATGCCGGTATCCTCGACGGTGTGGTGGTCGTCGATGTGCAGATCGCCCACCGCCCGCACCCGCATGTCGATCAGTGCATGGCGCGCGAGTTGGTCGAGCATGTGGTCGAAGAAGCCGACACCGGACTGGTTGTCGTAGGTCCCGGTGCCGTCGAGATCGATCTCGACGCTGATGTCGGTTTCCGCCGTCTTGCGGTTGATCGTGGCCTTGCGCATCCGCAGGTTCCCCCTGTTGTGGCCGTGGTGCGGGCGTATTTTTGGGCCCCTTTACGGGCCACGGGTCAGGCTTCGGTTATAAGCGGGCGTTCGGGTGCTGAAAAGGCGGCATTTGCGGCCCCGGCGCGCCGCATGAAGTTGGACCGGAAGAGCATGCGGACTGCTCTGGTGGCGTCTCGGGGGCCCTTCCCGACCACGGGCATTTCTCCTCGCTTGTGCCAAGCGCCTTAATGCAGCCTGCCCGGGGCAGGCCGCATTGCATTGCCCCGCCTGCTCGGGGCGCACCCCACGCACGGGGAAACCCGCCTGAAGGTCCGCTTTGCTTTCGGGAACCTTCGGACGACGCGCTTGTCTTTGAGATCAGTGAAACGCGCCCGGTTTCTGACGGCATCCCATTGACTTGGATCAATGTAGCGCCCCCCGAAACTGGGCATGCTCAAGCCCTTGTCAGGCGATCAGGGGGCAGGGATACGCTGTGCGTCCGTCCGAGCCGGTCGAGAGATGGATTACGCATCGTTGCGTTGGCGCCATCACAAACCCGTGACGCACATGGTTCAATTGGGGGATAAACGATGGCTTATGTTCGATTCTTCAACGCGCTCGGCCAGGGTGGATATATTCGAGCGGGCGACTTTGACGTCTATGGAACCGGCGAGCTGGTTCCGGACTACAATGAGACCTACAGCGTCGTCGATTCCGATACCGTACTGGCAACAGGTTCCTTCAACGGCGGCGCCTATTGGTATGGTGGGTACATAGATGATATCGGCTACACGAATACCTACGAACTCGATAGCGCCTATCTGTTCGACGCCGCGCTCAATGATCTTGTTTGGCTCTACGACATCAATGTCCGGTTCGACATCAGAGATGACTTCTCCGCCGGCGTGAGTTTCTCCAACATGTACTCTGGCAATGATACTTTCATCGGCAACCGGTACGCGGACTATATCGAAGCGGGCAAAGGCAACGACCTTGTGAAAGGCTATGGCGGCAGGGATGTGCTGAAAGGTCAGGCCGGCAAGGACATTCTCAAGGGCGGCAATGGTGACGATGTCATTCGCGGCGGCAAGGGCCGTGACAAGGAATTCGGCGGCAAAGGCGAGGACACCTTCAAGTTCAATACCGGCGACGACGTGTCGATCATCAAGGATTTCGACGCCAGGGGAACCTCGCATGACGTGATCGACCTGAGCGGGTTGAAGTCCGTCAAGGGCTGGTCGGATCTCAAGAACAACCACATGGAAAGGGACGGCGCCGACGTCGTGATCGACGGCGGCAACGGCGACGTGATCNTCATCAACGATGTCACCCTGAACAGCCTCGACAANGGCGATTTCCTGTTCTGATCCCCCGCAAGTAGCCTGCCGGGCGGCAGACCGAAGCCCGGCGCGGGTGCGCGGCGAAGCTGTCGCACCCGGGCTGCGCCGAACACCTTGATATATACGAGCCGAAACCCGCCGCGCGTTGGACCCTGGCTGCCCGCGCCTGTTTGGTCTGGCCGCCCTTGGCACAAGTCTCACCGGGGCGCCGCGCCGCCCGTTCTGCGTTTTGAATCCCTGGATATTTTCAGATAACTAAATCGTTTGCCCATTGTCCGGAAAAAATCCGCCGAGACGCATATTGGCGGTTTAAACACCGAGCCCCGCGCGGTAAGTCGGGCATGCCAGCCGGCGTCTCAGGGCGCGGGCGGGTCGGGGTTCCGCTGGGGGGCGACATCCTCAATACATGCTGGTCACCGAAACGCACTTGCCACAGGAGGTTCCGTTGGCAATTTTGACGGCTAATTTCCAGGTCGATTTCAACGACCTGAACCTGAACTATTACATCAGCGCGTTCGAAGCGCAGGAGATCATCGAAGACTCGCAGGATCCCACCAACGGGTCCTCCGACGACCGCTACACCATCTGGACCACGAATACCGATGAAGCCATCGCGTTTCACGGCAGCGATTTCGCCTATGGCGGCGACGGTTTCGCGAGCAGCGGCACGGTTGAGGCCTACAGCGAATGGTATTGGGACTACGACACCTACGAAATCACGCGGATCTACCTGCTGGAAGACATCAACTTGGATCTGAGCGCGTTCCACGCCGCGATGCTCACTGAAAACACCGATGACGACTTCGCGCTGCTGCAGACGATCCTGTCGGGCGAAGACACGATCACCTTGTCCGATTTCGATGACCGCGCCTATGGGTATCGCGGCGCGGACGTGATCAGCGGCGGCGCTGGCAATGACATGCTCATCGGCGGCCACGGCCGCGACACGCTCAAGGGTGACGACGGCGACGACCTGCTGAAAGGCGGAAATGGCCGCGACAAACTCAAGGGCGGCGATGGCGACGACAAGTTGAAGGGCAACGCCAAGGACGATGTCCTGCGCGGTGGCTCCGGTACCGACAAGCTGTTCGGCGGCGACGGCAACGACAGGTTCGTGTTCAAGACCGGTGACGAGATCACCATCGTCAAGGACTGGGAAGCCGGCGATATCATCGATCTCACCGGCCTCGGGTCGGTCACCGACTGGGCGGATCTGACGGAAAACCACATGTACCAGGACGGCAACTACGTGGTGATCGACGGCGAAAACGGCGATGTGCTGACCCTGAAAAAAACCGCCCTCGAGACGCTCGTGGAAGCGGACTTCCTGTTCGCGTAAGACAACCTCCTGGTCTGAGCGCCGTGGCGCTGCCCCGGGGGCAACGGCAAAACCGCCGTTCTTCCGGCGCTCCCGGGCACATGGCGTTGAACATGGTCGGCGCGGTCGGTACCTGTGACCCCGCGCCGACCAGAAAGCCGCACTGATGCCGCTGACAAGGCGCCCACGGCCGGTGTCTTGGCGGCGGCACAGGGGGCCGAATCACCACCGGATGCCCATCGGTTACCGACAAGTTTTCCGGAATTGTTTACCAGTTCATTATAATTGTTTGTGAATACAGGGACTGTCTTCGTTTTCCGCGACCCATGCCGAAAAAATGACTTTTTTATTTCACAATCGAACAGCAGCGTATATTAGACGACGATGCCGGCCTGCGTTTCATTCCAGGCTGGGGTGAGTTTCTGGCGCGGGTCATCAGTTTCAAAGATTTCGCTGGATCAAGACGCTGTCTTTGCCACAGGAGGGGACGTTGGCAACTTTTAACGCATTCTTCAAGTTCGATATCGATCTGCTGAATCTGAATTGGTTCATCGATAATCTGGAGTCCTATCGGCTCGATCAAAACGTGTTCGACCCGTGGGAAGACCGTTATTCAACCTTCACACCGGACGAGGCCCTGGTGCTGCATGGCAGCAGCTTCCGCTACGATGCCGCAGGCCAGATGTACAAGGGCACCGTCGAAGCGGTGAGCCAATGGTTCTACGACGATGATCTCCTGGCCTGGACCGAGGCGTTCCTTCTGTCCCAAATCGAGGTGCCTTCGCTCGACGTCTACAATGCCTCGCAGACCGCCTCGACCGGCGACGACTTCGCTCTGCTGGCTCAGATCCTGTCAGGCGATGACTTGATCGCGATGTCGATGTTCGACGACAACATGCGCGGGTTCGACGGCGCCGACACGATGTTTGGCTTCGGCGGGTCCGATACCCTGAGCGGCGACGAGGGCAATGACGAACTCCGTGGCGGCAGTGGTAACGACAAGTTGCTGGGCGGCCTGGGCAAGGACAACCTGCGCGGCGGCGCGGACAACGATACCCTGCGCGGCGGNGACGACGGGGATCGGCTCAANGGCGGCAATGGCAAAGACAAGCTGTTCGGCGACGATGGCAACGACNTCCTTTTCGGCGTCAATGGCAACGATATCCTGCGCGGCGGCGCCGGCAACGATGTCCTGCGCGGGGGCGCTGGGCGCGACAAGGTCTTCGGCGGCTCGGGCGAGGACCTGTTCCAGTTCAAGACCGGCGATGGCATCGACATCATCAAGGACTTCGATGTCGGCTTCCTGAACCACGATCGGATCGGCCTCAGCGGCCTGAAGTCCGTATCGAACTGGAAAGACCTGAAAATGAACCACATGGAACAGGATGGCGACGACGTGGTGATCGACGGCGGCAACGGCGATATGCTGATCCTGCAAGACACCGATATCGGCAATCTTGTGAAAATGTTCTTCGACTTCTGAGCACGTCGGCGCGGGCGCGGGCGGGTCCGACCGCCACGCGCCCGCGCATTTTTTTTGCCCCGATTTCCATGGCATCGGCGCACGTCCGCGCCCGGGGTCCGCCCCCCTGCCATCCAACCGGCAGGACGGCGGTGCCCACGACGAGGCTTGGCCAGCCCTTCAGGCGAACGATCCGAGTACGTGAGGCGATGGTCTGCGTTGTACTCAGGCATGCAGGCGCGGGTCGGTGACCCTTACCCCGCCGCCGCGAGATACCAGACGACGATGGCCGCGCAGTCTTCGGGCTCCCTACAGCGCGCCGCCACCGGCGGCATCGCGTCGGTCAGGCTCGACTGTCGAAAGATGCGGTGCGCATGCGCGGCGGCATCCGCCTCGGTCCCGAGCAGCACGCCCTTCGGCGCCGCTCCGATCCCGCCCCGGGCCGTTTCGCGGACATGGCACATCGCGCAATTGCCCATCACCAGCCCCGCCACATCCCCGACCCCCGCGGCCTCTGCGAACCGCACCTCTCCGGGCGCGAGCGCGCGCGTCGCTCTGCTCCCGGCACTCGTGTCCTGACCCAGGGTCGAACGCGAGACGGCGGTCATGATCGTCGCGGTGAACGCGCCGAGGCGCAGAAGGACGGCCAAGGGGAACACTTGGTTATGGCCCCAGCCCATCACCAGCAGCAGGACGAAGAGCAGCGCCCTAAAGAGGATCGATCGCGCGGCGATGCCGGATTTGCGGAGACGGTCGTTGACCAGCCAGCCGATGGTAAGCGCGAGGCCCGAGATCGCCACNGCGNCCCAAGATGAAAGCGCGGCTTGGGCCGGGTCGATCAGGTGTAGCTCGGCGCCCAGCCAGTAGACCTGGATGAGCATCGCCGCGCCTGTCAGCCAGGTCGCGTAGCTCTCCGATTTGAACCAGGTGAGCGCCACCGGCATCCGCGACGGCGAGATCATGTATTTCTGGATGTGATAGAACCCGTCGCCGTGCACCCGCCAGGCTTCGCCCGAGACGCTTTCACGGCGGTCGGCAGAGGGGCGCGGGCCGAGGGCGATGAAGTGGAAGGGCGAGCCGATCCAGGCGATGGCGGTGACGCGGTGCAGCCAAAGTGCCGCGAACTCGGCCGATCCCCGCACCACGGTCAAAATGATGTCAAAGGAGCCTCTTCAGCTGCCGCGATAGGTCGAATATCCGAACGGCGAAAGCAGCAGCGGCACGTGGTAGTGCACCTCTTGGGACATCCCGAAGCGGATCGGTACCTGGTCGAGAAACAGCGGCTCGGCCCCCGCCTGCCCCGATGCCCGCAGATAGTCGCCGGCGAAAAAGACAAGCTCGTAGCTGCCGGTCTTGAATTTGTCCGCCGGCAGGATCGCCGGATCGGTCCGCCCGTCGGCATTGGTGACCGCGCTCGCTATCTTGCGATGGGAATTGCCCGACACCCGGTAGAGCGCGATCCCGAGCCCCGCCGCGGGCAACCCGCGCGCGGTGTCGAGCACATGCGTCGTCAAAAAGCCGGCCATGAAAGTCGCCCCTTCCTCTCAGAATGCGTTTGGGATGGTCAAAGGCCTACATCCCTTCCCTGGAGTGAAAACAGTTTCCATCCGGTTCACAAGCCCTTATCCCTTTTGCTGAAAACCGGGCACGGGAGAGCGCAGATGCTCAGATATCCTCGCAACCTCAGCGGCTACGGCCGCGAAACGCCGGACCCGGCCTGGCCAGGGGCGGCCCGGATCGCGGTGCAATTCGTGGTGAATTACGAGGAAGGCGGCGAAAACTGCCTGCTGCACGGCGATGCCGCCTCGGAGGCCTTCCTGTCTGACATCGTCGGCGCCCAGCCTTGGCCTGGGCAGCGCCACTGGAACATGGAGAGCCTCTACGACTACGGCGCACGGGCCGGGTTCTGGCGGGTGTTTCGGCTGTTCGAGGAGTTCCGCATCCGGCCCACGGTCTACGGGGTGGCGATGGCGCTCGCCCGCTCGCCCGAACAGGTCGCGGCGATGAAGCAAGCGGGCTGGGAGATCGCCTCGCACGGGCTGAAGTGGGTCGAACACAAGCACATGGACGAGGCCGAGGAGCGCGCCGCGATCGCCGAGGCGATCCGGCTTCACACAGAGGTTGTCGGCGCCCCGCCCGAGGGCTGGTACACCGGGCGCTGTTCGGTCAACACCGTGCGGCTCGTCGCCGAGACCGGGCAGATGGCCTATATTTCCGATACTTACGATGACGATCTGCCCTATTGGGCGCGGATCAGCAACCGCGACCAGCTCATCATCCCCTACACGCTCGACGCCAACGACATGCGCTTCGCCACCGCCCAGGGCTTCAACACCGGCGACCACTTCTTCACATATCTCAAGGATGCCTTCGATGCGCTCTACGGCGAGGGGATGGCGGGGGCACCGAAGATGATGAGCATCGGCCTGCACAACCGGCTGATCGGTCGGCCGGGACGGATCATCGGGCTGCGCCGGTTCATGGATTACGCCGCCGGGCACGACGGCGTGTGGTTCCCGCGCCGGATCGACATCGCCCGGCACTGGACGGAAACACATCCGCCGGTGGCAAGGGTCCGGCCGTCTCAGATGAGCGCGGCCGATTTCGTCGCGACCTTCGGCGGCGTGTTCGAACACTCGCCCTGGATCGCCGAAGGCGCTTTCGAGCTGGAACTGGGGCCGGCGCATGACAGCGCGATGGGTCTCCACAACGCTTTGGCACGAGTGTTCCGCAGCGCTTCGCCGGACCGGCGGNTNGAGGTTTTGCTGGCGCATCCCGACCTTGCCGGCAAACTCGCGGCCGCAAAGCGGCTGACCGAGGAGAGCACCGCCGAACAGGCCGCCGCCGGGCTCGACGCACTTACCGACACCGAACGCCAGGTCTTCACCCAGGCCAACGCCGCCTACCGGACAAAACACGGGTTCCCCTTCATCATCGCCGTGCGCGACCATGACAAGACCGGGATCCTGCGCGCTTTCGAGCGGCGGCTCGCCAATGATCGCGACACCGAATTCGCCGAGGCCTGTGCCCAGGTCGAGCGGATCGCGATGCTCAGGCTGGAGGCGATGCTGTGAGCCGCGAGATCACGCCCCGGCCGCTGACAGCGGAGGCCTTCGCCCCGTTCGGCGACCTGCTCGACACCTCCCGGGGCCCGGATTTTCTCATCAACGAGGGGCTTTGCGGGCGCCACCACGACCGCGCCCGGCTCGAATTCGGCGGCGGCGCCCCGGGGCTCAGCCTGTTCGACGCGGTGCCGCGCAGCCTGCCCTACCGGTTCGACCTGGTCGAGCGCCACCCGCGCGGCAGCCAGGCCTTCGTGCCGATGTGCCTGTGTTCCTTCCTGGTGATCGTGGCCCCCGACGCGGGTGGAACGCCGGGAACACCGCAAGCTTTCCTCACCGCCCCGGGACAGGCGGTGAACCTGCACCGCGCGACCTGGCACGGGGTGCTGACGCCCCTGGAAGCGCCAGGGTTGTTCGCCGTGGTCGATCGGGTTGGCGCGGGTGAGAACCTGGAGGAGTATCGCTATCCGGAGGGATGGGTGGTGGTCCCGTAGTCGATCAGGGGCGCGGGAACGCCTTTTGAAAGGGGCCTATAGATGTAACCAGGGTCAGGACGCAATGATGTCCGTATGAAGATGTGGTTCACGGCTGCCAGAACGGAGCGGTGACATGAGTGATTTGGTTATGGCTGACCGACGCGAAGATGGCGCGTTTGACGCCCGTCTTCCCTAAGTCTCGGGACAGTCAGGAGTTTTGTGTGCGAGGCCATGGTGATGGAACGGAAGGGCGTATCACATGGCGATCGAGAAGGAACTACTGGACCAGCTTCTGACTGGCCGCGATCCGCAGGATCTGGTCGCGAAGGACGGTCTTGTCGATGAACTGAAGAAAGCGCTTTCGGAGCGGCTTCTGAATGCCGAGTTGGACGAGCATCTGGTCGGCGACGCCGGCCGGGTGGCGGGCAACCATCGCAACGGCGCGTCGAAGACGACGATGCTGACGGGGACGTCGAGGGTGACGCTGGAGATCCCGCGCGACCGCGACGGCACATTCGATCCGAAGCTGATCGCCAAATATCAGCGGCGGTTTCCGGATTTCGACGACAAGGTGATCTCGATGTATGCGCGCGGCATGAGCGTGCGCGAGATCCGCATGCACCTAGAGGAGCCCTATGGCATCGAAGGATCGCCCGACCTGATCCGGCGGTGACGAACGCGGTGCTGGAAGAGGTGGCGGAGTGGCAGAACCGGCCGCTCTACACCTGCTATCCGCTGGTGTTCTTCGATGCGATCCGGGTCAAGATCCGCGATGAAGGCTTCGTCAGGAACAAGGCGGTCTACATCGCCCTGGGTATCCTGCCTGACGGCACCAAGGAGATCCTCGGCCTGTGGATTGAGCAGACCGAGGGTGCGAAGTGCTGGCTGCGGGTGATGAACGAGCTCAAGGCACGCGGCCTGGGCGACAGCCTCGTCGCCGTCGTCCCCTCTCGGCAGATCTGCCTTGCAGATCGCCTGCCGGGCAATGCACGGGTTGACGGGCTTTCCCGAAGCGATCAACGCGGTATTTCCCGAGACCGTATTTCCCGAGACCGTCGTCCAGACCTGCATCGTGCATCTGATCCGCCACTCGATGAACTTCGCCGGATGGAAGGATCGCAAAGGCGTCGCGCAGGCGCTCCGGGCCGTCTACCGGGCCAGGGACGCCGACGCGGCCCTGACGGCGCTGGACGCCTTCGAGGACGGCCCCTGGGGCGTGAAATATCCCGCCATTCACGGCCCGGCAGTGGTTTGCCCGCAAACCACGAGAGGGGGCCCGGCCTGGCGGCGGAACTGGGACCTGGTCATCCCGTTCTTCGCCTTTCCCGAAGGCCTACGCCGGATCACCTACACGACCAACGCAATTGAGGCGCTGAACTCGAAGCTGCGCCGGGCGGTGCGGGCGCGCGGCCCTTTCCCGAGTGACGACGCTGCCACCAAGCTGCGATATCCGGTCCCCGATCGCGCGGCGCAAGACTGGAAACGCCCCCCCCCGCGAAGGGACCGAGGCCAAGACCCAGTTCGCCGTCATGTTCGGCGAGAGGTTCGTCAGCCAATGACGAGAACAGGCCTCGCACACAAGATTCCTCACAGTCCCATGCANAACGGCTTCGTCGAGAGCTTCAACGGTCGGATGCGCCCTCTCGGCGATGCAAAGCATCGCCTGCCGGCAATGGATGAGCTTCTGAACGAGCCCCTGTTCGACAGCCTGCGCCATGCTCGCAATCTAGTGGCGGCATGGCGCGATGACGTCACCCACCACCGCGCGCACTCCAGCCTCGCTGGTCTGACACCATGGGGATATGCCAATCGGTCAAAGGAAGACCAAAACCTGAACAGAGCCAACTCATGAACGAGGGCTCTCAGAGGAGCAGGTCAACGCCTTTTGAAAGGCGTTCAAACGCGATTTCGAAATCGCGTTTCAAGCGGCGTCGACGCCGCTTCGCCCCCCTCAAAACGACAGCTTCTTGAAGATCCGCTCCGGCACCAGTTTGATGATCGTCATGATGATCCACCAGAACCCCGGCGTGTAGATCACGTTTTTCTTCTTCTCGACTGCCTTGGCGATGCTCTTCGCCACAGCTGATGGGGCCGCGACAAGGAACATCCCCTCCACGCCCCAGGTCATCGAGGTATCGACGAACCCGGGTTTCACCGTCACCACATGCGCGCCCGACCGGTTCAGCCGGTTGCGCAAACCAGAGAGATAGGTGGCAAAGCCCGCTTTGGCGGAGCCGTAGACGTAGTTCGAGAACCGCCCGCGGTCACCGGCAACGGAGGTGACGCCGACGACGGTGCCGCCGCGCTCCTCGATCAGCGGTGCGAGCTCGTGCAGGAACCGGGCGGGGCCGGTATAGTTGACAGCCCCGACCTGGTCGATCAGCGACGGGTTGGCGTCGATCTCGGCCTGGCTCGGCATCCAGCCGACGAACACGGCGGCGCTCACCTTGCCTTCGGTCGCGCCGAGCACCTTGACGATCGGCGCGAAGGTCGCGGGATCGCCAGCGTCGAAATAGAGCGCCGCCGCCGCCGCCGCACCGCGTGCGTCGAGGTCTGTCGCCAATGCCCTGAGGTCGTCCATATCGCGGCCTGCGACAAGCACGGCGGCGCCCGTTTCAGCCATTTCGCGCGCGAACGCGCGCGCCATCGAGGAGGTGGCGCCGAGAATGATCCAAGTGCTCATTTGCCGATCTCCCGAAGCTGAAGCCTGCGCACGATATCGGTGATGAGCACGCCGTCGGGGTCGGCCTTCGCGGCCTGGGCCGCCCAGGCCTCCCACTCGGGATACATCCCTTTGATCTGATCGCCGGACGCCAGCGCGTCCTTGCCAAGATAGAGCCGACCCTCGGCCTCGACCGTCATCGCTTCGAGCGCCTTGATGAGGGTTTCAGCCTTGTCGCGGGCCGGGAAGTCGATGGCGAGCGTATAGCCCTCCATCGGAAAACTGAGCATGCCGGCGCGCCCCTCGCCCATCCGCTTGATGACGGCGAGCGGCGAGGCGAGGCCCGAGCGCGCGATCTTCTGCACGATCTCTTTCAGCACCGACGCATTCTGCAAGGGCACCACGCATTGGAACTGGTGAAAGCCGCGCTTGCCGTAGAGCCGGTACCAGTCGTGGAGCTTGTCGAGCGGGAAGACGTGCTGCGCGATGGACATCACATGAGTGCGGCCCCGCGCGGGCACCTTGCGCCAGTAGAGCGCGTTGAAGGTTTTCACCGTGGGCGCGGAGAGCGCGAAGCCCGGCAGGTTGATCGGCACCGGCAGTGCGGGCGCGCCGCCTGCCTTGTCCGGGCCACCTGACAGCTCGGCCTCCTCAAAGATGCCGCGGCCCAACGCCGAGCCGGTCGCGGTGCTGTCGATCCAGCCGACATTGTAGCGGTAGTCGGATCCGTCGAGCAGCGCGAGAAACTCGTCGAAACTGCCCACCCGGGTTTCCTTCACCGTCATGCCGTTGCCGGGCGTCGGGATCATCTGGAGTTTCGCCGAAACGATCACCCCGGTCTGGCCGATCCCGCCCATGGTGGCGCGAAACAGCGCCGCGTCGCTTTCGGCGGTGACCTCGACACGCTTGCCGCCCGGCTGCAACAGCGTCACCGACAGCACATGCTGGCCAAACGAGCCCAGCACATGGTGGTTTTTGCCGTGGATGTCGTGCGCGATGGCGCCGCCGACCGTCGGGAAGCCGGTGCCCGGCACAACCGCGGGCACCCAGCCCTTGGGCGCGAACAGCCGGATCAGATCGCCAAGCTGCACCCCGGCCTCGACCTCGAGCACGCCGGTTTCGGGATCGAAATGCAGGATCTTGTCCATCCGCGTCATGTCGATGGCCGCGCCACCGTCGTTGAGCGGTGAATCGTTGTAGCTCCGCAGCATCCCATAAGCGGGGGCCGGGGCCTCTTCCATCAGCCGGGTCAGTTGGGTGCTGCGTTCGGGCCGCGCGACGTTCCCGCGCGCCTTGTGAACCCGCGCCCATCCGGCGTAGTCAGTTTCTTTCCAGAGCATGTTTCTTTCTCAGTGATATGCGTTCGGCGACGGGGAAGACCAGGAGGCCGATCCCGATCGCGAACCAAAGGGTCGTAACCCGGATGATGAGGGTGGCGGGGACCGAGGCTTCGAGCGGCACGCCTTCGAGGGTGAGCAACGCGACCATCGCGGCCTCGGCGCCGCCGACCCCGCCGGGCGCACCGGTGAGACCGCCGGCGAGCCCCGAGAAGACGAAGATCGCCACCGCCTTGGCAAGGCCGATATCGGCGCCCATCCAGGCGAGCAGGAGGTGGAATGCGTAGCCTTCCGCGTACCAGCCGACGAGCCCGATGAGCCCGGCGACCGACATCACGAAGGGCGACGAGAAGACGGACAGCGCATTGGCGGCGCGGCGGATCTTGGCGAACAGGCGCGCGAACCGGCCCGTCGCCTTATGCCCCCAAGTGGCGACGGCGCGCAGCAGCGTCGGCCTTGTGGCCACGATGGCGGCGGCGAGCGCCAGCAGCGTCACCGGGAGGCCGAAGGATATGCCGGTGGCCGAAAAGGCGAGGCTGATGCCGAGCAGGAGGCCAAGCGCTGCGAGGTCGGAGGCCCGGTCGACCAGCACCAGCGGTGCGGTGCGCTCGAACCGCCACCCGGTCTCGCGTCCGATCCAGCGCATCCGCACAAGCTCGCCCAGCCGCCCGGGCGTGACGCTCATGGCGAACCCCCCGAGGAAGTGGCGGAAGGTGGCCAGGTATCCGAGCGGCAGGCCGAGGTGCTCGGTAAACATGTGCCAGCGCAGGCCGCGCAACAGGTAGTTGGTGAGCGACAGCGCAAGCAGGACAAGGATTTGCCACAGCTGAAGTTTGGCGATCTGGGCGCGCGTTTCTTCCCAACCCGTGGCGGCCGCAAGCACCCCGAGCCCCGCAAAGACGAAGACCACGAGCCCGATCACCACCAGCCGGTCGCGCAGGCGGCGTTTCTGCGCGTTGGGCGCCTGAGAAATCGGATCTGTGCTCGACATCGCCATTTGTCGCCGGGTTAGCGGGTTATTGCGGCGATAATATGGAATTGTTTCGGAATTGCGACCAGTTATCCCGGTATGCGCGGCGTCTGGCCGGAGGGGCGCA
>JGI24025J20009_10002431_pt1 | contig 13378 bp, 10 predicted proteins | sample Cruoilmetagenom3_FD_20009 | JGI IMG/M metagenome (IMG submission 20009)
ATGCCGGACACTACAACATCGGATTTTGGAAAGACAACAGCAAACGCAATTCGTTGAATGGCCTAGTCTTTCGATCTGTCAAATGTTAACCACTTCGAAACTGAAAAATCACGTATAAGGATTCACCGTGCAGGCCGTTTCCCTCGAAGAATTGCAAAGAATAAAGTTAGACACCCGAAGCAAAAAGGCGCGTGTAAACCGAATAATTGCCCGAAGAATTCGGATCGAAATTGGCTCCAAGGACTATCAAGAAATTGAAAGTTTGCATCGGAAAATTGAAATTCTTTCTCATTTCTATTTTTTAAAATCTCGCGTAGATGGCTTTCATGAGTTTGTCCGTGTTTTGGAATCTAAAGTACCAAAAGAGTATTGGGATCAAACAGCCTACAAATACTTCGTTATGATGATGCAGTTCGACTGCGCCGCCGAGTTTGCGAAAGACCGTATCAACCCGACAAAAGCTCCTGATCCATTCATCCGATTACATTTAGAGGCGGTATTATTGTCAGGCGATGCGGTCGCTGCCGCGAAATTTGCCGAGCAGGTAATTAAAAAGAGTTGGGAGAATCTTGATGGTCCAGGTAAACAACTTGTCTTTCGTATATTGTCGCAAATCGGTAAACCGGAACTTCTGGACGAAACCCGTTTTAACGAGCCCAACCAACAGGCCATCATCGAAAACATCAGGTTTATGCAAAAAAGCATACCCTCTTCGTTACCAATTTATTGCATTTCTTTGGAACGTGATCATCGACGTCTATCGGCGACGAAACAGTTCATGCCAAACACAAGTACGTTGGTCCATTCTCAAGCTCTACTCGGTAAGACGCTGCCCAGATCGGTATTAGAATTTGGTGGAATAGCGAATAGCAATCGAACCGACGCGGAGATTGGATGCTCATTATCACACTTAAAAGCTTGGGAATCCATTGCCGACGATTGTACCGACGACGGTTACGCGCTTGTCATTGAAGATGACTCGCGTTTCATATTCGGTCCGGGAAATGGACTTTCAGATATATTGCATAAAGCCTCTACTCTTGACGCAGGGTTGGTATTTGTAAACGCGCGCTCGACACATCAGATCCCTCCAAAGGAAAACTCTTTGGACTTCAATCTAATACCCCTCGACGACATTCGAACCAAATACGAACCGAATACGTTGCGGCAGGGACCTGGCTGGGGTGCAGACGGATACCTTATAAACGGGAAAACCGCGCGGTATCTGTCGGACGTCTGGCTCGAAGTCGGCCTTGACGGTGCACTCGACTGGCAATTGTATCTAATGGGGCAAAAAGACATCGATGAAATCCCGATGGCGCCGCGTTATCGCGGGCTTATGCAAAGCCTCAAAGCTGCGCGCGCGACCGGAAAAGACCCATACTATTACAAGGGATATGTCTCGGAGCTCAGCATTATAACGACCGAAGATTACGGCTACAGTTCGATTAGTTCCGGACATCTTTAGTAAGACCCTTAACCGAAACCAATATCATGTACTGCGGCCACAACTAAATCTGGACTTCGGTTTCACTTTTTAACTTCATACTTCGGCTGCAATGGGATTAAATACGGGATCACCTATTTTGAGGGTCCGCCATGCAGCTTACTATCAACGGTATCCGCTACGATTTAAACTCTGACCCGGAGATGCCTCTGCTTTGGGCATTGCGGGATATATTGGACATCAAAGGTCCGAAGTTTGGTTGTGGTGTCGGCGAATGTGGTGCCTGTACCGTACTGATTGACGGGGAGCCGATCAGGTCGTGCATCCTTCCGGTTGGGGACGTCGAAGGCGCGGTGACGACTATCGAAGGGATCGCGAACGGAGAAAATCTTCACGCAGTTCAAGCGGCTTGGCTGGAACACCAGGTACCACAATGCGGGTATTGCCAATCCGGTCAGATACTGGCCGCCGTAGCGTTGCTGAACACAATTCCTGACCCCACCGACGTCGATATTGACGAGGCAATGACCAACTTGTGTCGGTGCGGAACCTATCCAAAAATCAGAGCCGCAATAAAAGACGCCGCGAAAATGCTGGGGGATAAATCATGAGCCGCCTCGGAACCATCACCCGACGTTCGTTCATGGGCCTTGGCGTGGCGGCTGCCGGTGGCCTCGCCGTTGGGTATTACATGTACCGCAAACCTTATGCGAACCCGCTATTGGCGATGGCCTCGGAAGGTGACGCGGTGTTCAATCCGTATGTCAAAATCGCACAAGACAATGTCATAACGATCATCGCACCGCGTGCAGAGATGGGTCAGGGCGTCCACACCACGCTTGCCGCACTTGTGGCCGAAGAGCTGGATGTTTCGCTTGATCAGATCAAGGTCGAACATGGTCCGCCTGCCAAAGCCTACTTTAACGCAGCAATGATTGTTGAGGGCGGTCCACACCCGTTCTTTGACGAAAGTTTCATCGCCGAAGTGACCCGTGGTACGATGAACGTTGTTGGCAAGTTTCTGGCCATGCAAATGACTGGCGGCTCTTCCGCCACGATTGATGCCTATGTGAAAATGCGCGAGGCGGGCGCGGCTGCCCGCATGGTTCTGATTGAGGCCGCAGCTATACAATGGGGTGTCGATGCGGCAAGCCTTTCAGTTTCCGCCGGTATCATCACCAACCCGGCGGATGGCGAAACTCTTACATACGGCGATGTCGCGCAAGCCGCTGCTGTATTGGAACCACCGACCAAAATCTCACTACGTCCTCGTGCCGAGTGGAAAATTCTCGGTAGGTCCCAACCGCGGGTTGAAGGTTTCGAAAAGGTAACGGGCGGGCGCATTTTCGGCATCGATGTGCAGCTTCCGGATATGCTTTATGGCACCGTAAAAATGTCGCCCCGATTTGGCGCCCGTGCCATTTCCGTCGACACTTCGGCAGCACTGGAAGTTAACGGCGTTTTGGATATCGTGCCTGTGGAAACCACCACCGGCTCGGGGTTTGGCATCATCGCGGAAAACACGTGGGCCGCCTTCCAAGGTGCCGAGGCGCTGGAGATCGTATGGGGTGAGGCCCCCTATCCAGCGAACACCGATGATATCCGCGCGGTTCTGGACAAAGCCTTAAATGCCAAACCGGATTTCGAGATGGGTGGTAAAGGTAACGTGGAAAAAGAACTCGCGAACACGCAGCCCGGAAATATTGTCGAAGCGGTTTACGAAGTTCCATACCTTGCGCACGCGACTATGGAGCCAATGAACGCGACGGCGCAACTCAAAGACGGCAAGCTGGAGTTATGGCTCGGCACCCAAGGTCCGAGAATTGCGCAAGGCGCCTGCGCTCAGCTGCTTGGCATTGAAATTGAAGATGTTACGGTAAACACCACCCGCATGGGTGGCGGTTTTGGACGGCGCGGTGAGATCGACTTCAGCCTCTACGCCGCAGCCTTGGCGGCCAAGACTGATGGCCGCCCGATAAAAGTTACCTGGACCCGTGAAGAAGATACACAGCACGACACTTATCGTCCGATCGCCAAAAGCCGTTTCAAAGCAGGTATTTCCGAAACAGGCGAGATGACCGCAATGGACGTGGATATCGCAACAGCGTCCATCATGACCAGCTTGATGGCACGCACCTATTCGTCAGGCCCACCGCCCGGTCCCGAAAAAATCATGCTTGAAGGGGCGTTGGGGCAACCCTTGACTGTGCCGAATGTCCGGTTCCGCGCCCATAAAGCCGACTTGCAAATACCTGTCGGTTTCTGGCGGTCGGTCGGGAATTCCTACAATGGATTCTTCCACGAATGCTTCCTCGATGAAGTTTCTGAACACGCAGGGAAAGACCCGCTGGCGTTCCGTTTATCGATGATGAACGACGACGAACACCACCCCGCCCGTGAGGCCTTGAAAAAGGTCGCCGCGATGGCAAACTGGGGAGGCAACCTGCCAGCGGGCAAAGGTCAGGGCATCGCGCATACGCTATCTTTTGGAACATGGGTTGCGCAGGTCGTGCAGGTGGGCGTATCGGACGATACCGTAAAGATCGAGAAGGTCTGGTGCGTTGCCGATGCGGGTCTGGTTCTCGATCCGGAGAATTTTAAAGCGCAGATGATGTCGGGTATCGTGTTTGGCCTAAGTCAGGCGCTCGATCAGGAGATCACATTCAGTGACGGCGAGGTTGAACAGAGCAATTTTTACGACTTTGACGCCATGCGTATGCATCAGTGCCCCGAAATTGAAGTAGAGCTACTGGAAAACTCGCCCCGGATGGGTGGTGCTGGCGAACCGGGTACGCCCCCATCGACACCTGCTCTCGCCAACGCGATATTTGCGGCGACGGGTCAACGTATTCGCACCATGCCGTTAAGTCATTCGATCGACTTCGCCTAAACGCTAGAAACCGGCACGCCTAACGTCGTTCGGCTTCCATGCAAAGCGACTCATATCGATGAAAATGGCTACCACCCGTCGGGTGCTGCCGTCCGGATTCAGCACCGCAGCGAAGTTCACCGAACTCCAGATTTCGCGCCCGTCCTTGGCCTTGAAGCTGCGTTCCGTATGACAAATTTCTCCTGCCGCGACACGTGACCACTCGCGTTTGTCCGCCAGTAGTTGCTTGGGATTTCCACCACAAAGCACATAATAGTCCTGCTTTTGTATTTCCCCGTCACCATACGCAAACAATCTGAGCGCATTATCGTTGGCGTCGACGATCGCCCCCGCGCCGTCAAACCAGACAAGCGACTGCGACGCATCCAATGCGTCCATCAATCCACGGCGTTCGATTTTGTTGCTGGCGCTCGTTTGCGCCCGGCTAGCAATCCCCATTCCCCAATCCTCCATAGTGGTATCAGCACTCTGGCAGTGATTCGCTAAGGAAAGGTTAGAAATCGCTCGCGATACCCTTTTTTTCCCAATCTCCGAAGCGAATGGGTTCAGGGCCGTCCCGGCCACCCAATTCTTCCGGCAGTTCGACCGGATTCGTCGCCGCTTTACGCTCGGATGCCTCTTTTAAGGCTCTTTTGGCGGCTTGGGCGATACGCGCCTCTTTCTCTGTCTGCTTGTCTGTCATATATCCATCCTAACCAATCTTAGTATGCTGTTCAGCAAAGCCATCGCAAGGGAATATCAAATGAACAACTTCATGGTCCGTAATTGAGCGCCCCCGGCATGCCAGCCCGCATCGCTGCCGCGCAACTTCTGCACGGCGTTTTGCACGACGAAAAGATGATTTCCGAACTGGTCGACACTAAAGACGGCCCTTTAAAAGACTTACCGCCCAGCGCGCGAGCGCGGGCACAATCGCTGGCCCTGTCGACGCTGCGCAATCTAGCCCCGCTGGATATCGTTATCGACCAGTTCCTCAACAAATCCCCACCGCTGAAAGTTCGAAACGCCTTGCGATTGGCAGCTTGCGAAATGCTGATCGACGGAATTGCGCCACACGCTGCCGTGGACGCGGCCGTGCGCTTGGTGCGTAACACCAAAAAGCTGCAACACCTGTCTGGCCTAACGAACGCCGTGGCGCGACGCGTGGCCGAACATGGCCCTGAAATCTGGGCGGAGATGGATCCACAGGAACTTCCGGATTGGCTCGGTAAACCTATTGAGCGTGCCTACGGCGAAGAGGCCCTGCACGGTATCGAGGCCGCCCACGCCAAAGGTGCGCCGCTTGATTTGACCTTGCGCAAAAAGGACGACACCGAAAAGCTGGCTGCCGAGCTTGAGGCCGAAATCCTACCAAATGGCAGTCTGCGCCTACAAAAGCCCGGTCAGGTTTCGGCGATGGCTGGCTATGACGACGGTTTATGGTGGGTGCAAGACGCCGCCGCCGCGATGCCCGCGCAGCTTTTGGGCAGCGTGAAAGGCTTACGCGTTCTGGACCTTTGCGCGGCGCCCGGTGGCAAAACCATGCAGCTTGCCGCTGGTGGAGCCGAAGTAACCGCAGTTGATATTTCCAAAGACCGGTTGGTGCGTGTCTCGGAGAACCTCAAGCGCACAAAGCTCACAGCTAAAATCATCGCCTCCGATATTGTACGTTGGAGCCCTGACGAAGAGTTCGACATGATCCTGCTGGACGCACCGTGTTCGGCAACAGGCACGATCCGCCGCCACCCTGATCTGCCGTTTGGTAAATCAGGTGACCTGAAGCCAATCTTGCGATTGCAGCAAAAGCTTCTGGCGCGGGCATATGACTGGCTGAAGCCGGGTGGGAAAATCGTCTACTGCACCTGTTCATTGCTTCCCGCCGAGGGCGAGGAGCAGATCGTCAAGTTCCTGCAAACGCACGACGACGCCAAACAACTACCAGCCAGCACAAACCTGCCTGATCTGCCGCAGGAATGGATCGGCGACGACGGCGGGCTGCGCTTACGCCCGGATTTCTGGGCAGATCGCGGCGGTATGGACGGTTTTTATGCAACGATCATCGAGAAAGCCAATTTGTCCGAGTGACAATGCCCACAATCACAGGGTAAATACCCCAAAGTACCTATACGAGCTATTCGAACCATGTCCGACTTCATTTGGAAAATCCGCGCCGGCCTCAAGCGGCTTGACCGTGCCAATTCCGCGATGTGGAACCGCCTGCGGGCAAAGCGTGCCAAGGCCAAAAACATTCCGACACAGTTCGACCATTTCCCCGAGCCCCGCACGATCGGCTCATTCGAAATTGGCGAGCATTTGATACATGGGCAATTCTATTTCGCCGGAGAACTGATTGAAGCATCGAGCAAATCCATCTGGTCGATCACCTCGCCTACCCCCGATTTCACCGCCGAGATGCACGGTTTCTATTGGCTGGACGACCTCGCTGCTGTCGGTGATAGTGATTCACGGCATCTGGCGCAGGCGTGGACCATGGACTGGATCACGCGTTACGATACCGGCAAAGGCGCTGGATGGACGCCGGCCATGACCGGTAGCCGGGTTTTGCGAATTTGCGCCCACGCTCGTTTCCTGTTCCTCGATCTTGAAAAACCACATGCACTTAAGGTTCTGCGATCACTGGCGCGTCAACTTGATTATCTGGGCAAAACGTGGCGTCAGGAGCCGATGGTTCGCCGGCGTCTTGAAGCGCTGGCCGGCTTAATCTTCGCAGGTGTTTCCTTCACAGGGCGTGAGAAAGCGCTGAAATCCGCCAACAAGGCAATCGGCAACGAATGTGACCGTCATATTGGCGAAAACGGGGAAATCCCGACGCGCAATCCCGAAGAACTGATGGAAATATTTACGCTGCTGACGTGGGTGTACCGGACGCTGGAAGACGCGGACATTACACCCGATCGGCGGTTGGTGGACGCTCTGGAACGCATCGCGCCGACACTTCGCGGCCTTCGTCTGGGTGACGGAAATCTGACACGGTTTCACGGTGGCGGGCGCGGGCGTGAGGGGCAACTCGATCAGGTTCTATCGGACAGCCGCATTCGCAAAAGTCGTGTTGGCGAACTGGCGATGGGATTTGACCGTCTGACGGCAGCGCGGATAACCCTGCTCGTTGACTGTGCCGGGCCGCCGGATTTACCGGACTCTAACCACGCCCATGCCAGCACTTTGGCGTTCGAGATGTCCTCGGGTCGCCATCCGATGGTGGTAAACTGCGGTGCGGGCCAGAAGTTCAGTGCCCAGTGGGAACGCCGCTGCCGTGCGACCTCCTCCCACAACACCATCGCAATCGAACAGGTATCATCGTCGCGGTTCGCGCCCGAGGGCATTATCAGCCACACCTTTGGTGAACGCCTTCTGGATAAACCCGCAAATGTTACCCGTAACCGCAAAGCAGATCGTCAGGGCAACTGGCTGCTGGCAACGCATGACGGTTATGACGACACCCACGGCCTGACCCATCAACGACGGCTCTATCTAAGTCCTGACGGTCGCGAATTCCGTGGGCAAGACAATCTCGCGGCAACTTCGGAACAACAACGCAAGCGATTCAAGGCAGCCATCGCCACGGTACCAAGCCTTGGTGTTGGTTATGCCGCTCACTTCCATCTACATCCCGACGTAAAAGCAAAACTGGCCGACGATCACAAATCCGTCTCGCTGCAATTGCAAAACGGCGAGGTTTGGGTATTCCGTCAGGAAGGCGGGCAGCTATCGCTTGAAAGCTCGGTTTTCCTCGACCAATGGCGCCATAAGCCGCGCGCGACAAAACAGATCGTAGTTACCAGCCGTGTGCTGGACTATTCAAACCGCATCACCTGGATATTCAAACGGGTCAAGGAACGTGATCTCGCAGCCTCAAAAGGCAGCGAAAACGAATCCTGACCACCCCAAAAGGAGACCACACCATGTCTACCAACCTCGTGCCAATCCGGCGCGCCCTTCTCTCCGTTTCCGACAAAACCGGCCTGATTGAACTGGCCACGGCACTGGATGCAAGCGGCGTTGAACTTCTGTCGACCGGAGGCACTGCCAAAGCAATCCGCGAGGCTGGGTTGCCTGTGAAAGATGTCTCCGAAATTACCAACTTTCCGGAAATGATGGACGGTCGGGTCAAAACCCTGCACCCGATGGTTCACGGTGGACTGCTGGCCTTGCGCGACAACGAAGGCCATGTCGCCGCGATGGACGAACACGGCATTGCGCCAATCGATTTGCTGGTCGTCAACCTGTACCCCTTCGAGGCAACTGTTGCCGCGGGCGCCGACTACGACACTTGCGTCGAGAACATCGACATCGGTGGTCCGGCGATGATCCGTGCCGCTGCCAAGAACCACGGGTTCGTGACGGTTGTGGTAGACGTCGAGGACTACAAGGACGTCATTTGGGAACTGGAGAACCACGAGGGCGGCGCAACCTGCGCCAAATTCCGCAAGAAGCTGGCCCAAATCGCCTATGCCCGCACCGCCGCCTATGATGCCGCCGTATCCACATGGATGGCCGATGCGATCAGCCGCCCGAACCCGCGTCGCCGCGCCATTGCCGGCACCCTTTCGCAAACTCTGCGATACGGCGAGAACCCGCACCAGTCGGCGGCTTTCTATGTGGACGGATCGACCCGGCCGGGCGTTGCAACCGCGACCCAGCATCAGGGCAAAGAACTGTCCTATAACAACATCAACGACACCGATGCCGCAATTGAACTAGTTGCCGAGTTCGACCCTGCCGACGGCCCGGCCTGTGCGATCATCAAGCACGCAAACCCTTGTGGCGTGGCGCGCGGGGCAACGATGCTCGACGCCTATCAAGGCGCGTTCAATTGTGACAACGTTTCACCCTTCGGCGGAATTATCGCATTGAACCAGACGCTTGACGCTGTGACGGCCAACGAGATATCGAAGATTTTCACAGAAGTGGTCATCGCGCCTGACGTTACTGAAGAAGCAATGAGTATTTTTGCAAAGAAGAAGAACCTTCGTTTGCTAACCACAGGCGGTTTGCCGGACGTGACCGAAGGGGGGCGCACATGGCGCAAGGTTACCGGCGGGTATCTAGTGCAGGATCGCGACAATGGCCGGATTTCGCTGGAGGACTTGAAAGTGGTTACCAAGTGCGCGCCGACGGATGCCGAGCTTGCAGACCTGATGTTCGCATGGCGGGTGGCTAAACACGTGAAGTCAAACGCGATCGTTTATGTGAAGGACGGCGCAACTGTTGGCATCGGTGCTGGCCAGATGAGCCGCGTAGATTCTACGCGTATCGCGGCGCGCAAAGCGCAGGATATGGCCGAGGTGTTAGGGCTGTCAGAAGTGCCTACCACGGGATCGGTCGTTGCTTCGGATGCTTTCTTTCCGTTCGCGGATGGTCTAATCACAGCAGCCGAGGCAGGCGCGAGGGCGGTTATCCAGCCGGGTGGATCGATGCGCGACGCCGAGGTTATTGCCGCGGCAGACGAAGCTGGTCTTGCCATGGTATTCACCGGAATGCGCCACTTCCGGCACTAACCGGAAAAGAAGGGTTTCACCGGCGGCAACGGGTCCGCCGGTGTATCCGGCGGAGCTGCGTCATAGGTTTTGTGGGTCTTGTGGAATTCCGCCGGGATTGAATCCGGCCCATCCATAAAGACTTGCGAGCCGAAATGATGGTTCATTTCTGACAAGGTATTCAGGCGCTCGCCTGTGACTTCGTCGAACAGGGCTTTATAGTCAGCGCTTTCCATCAGCGACGCGATGCGCGCCTTGTGAGCCACTAAACAGCGGTCGTGCATTGCGCGGATTTCCGGATCGGCCATCAGCTTTTCAAATTCCACCTTTGCCGCAGGAAGCTTGTTCAGGATCGAGCGATCATCGGTCGCGTTATTGTTCATCCGGAACCAGTAGTTAAGCCCCTGATCCCTGTCGACATGGTTAACACGCCCACGGAAACGTTTTACCAGATAGCTTTCGGACGAGCGTAGGGAATAGTGGTTTAGCGTTACTAACCCATAACCCCAGTTCCCTGTCGAACTACGCCAACCGGTTCGCAACATCTTGGCGGGCACCGGATTGCCGGAACCATTCACCCACTTCACCTGATCCAGAGTTTCCGGCCGCAGCCCCTTGGGCCGATGCACACCGTATTTCTTGTAGTGTCCGTTGTTGCGGAACATCGTCTTGAAACCCCAGGCCTGATGCGGTTTGCGGATAAACTTGGGGGCACAGCGGAAGAACTGCTCTGTTATGAATTTATCCTCGAAGTCGACAATACCGGCATTACCGAACAACCGCCAAGTCAGCGAAATAACGTTCGCCTCGCCAATGGCATCGAACAAATCATGCAGCGTGCCGTCTCCAACGTGGATGTTGATATATTCATCCACATCCATACAAATCACCCAATCCGCCTTCGCCGCAATCTCGCTTTCCGAAGCATCGTGGTAGGCCGCGTGCTGTGGTTTCAGGCCAACTTCGCGGTAGGGGTTCTGGCGATGTTCGACATGCCCCTTGGCTTGCAACAGGTCGAACATCTCGTCCGTTCCATCGCTACAGTCGTTTGTGTACACCAGAAAATCCGTCACCCCGATTGAACGGTGATAGGCCAGCCATTCCAGAATAAACGGCCCTTCGTCCTTCATCGTCGTGACAATCAGCACCCTCTCGTTTTTCAACTCTGCCTTAGGCGCTTCAATCACCGGCGGCAGCGTCGGCTTTGCCTTCAAGGTCTTTTTCAAAGCGTTCGCAATGTTCGTCTCGATGATCAGGCTGGATTTAGGCACCAACTCGGAGACCTTCAGATGTTTGTGCCGGATCGCCATGGCGCGCCAAATTTCCAGTCGAACTTCACTCGCCTGCGGAGGCTTCCCCGACGCCCGAAACGGCCGCCAAAACCCTTCTCGTTGCGGGTCGGCACACCAGATGCTCGCGCCAAGATCGCTATCGAAACGTACACAAGAATGGTCGCCAATCGTCGGCGCGCCCTCGGTTTCAATTTTCCACGGGTAGGTATAGCGCGCGCGCACCTTGATGAAGGTCGGGCTCGCGACCGCGAGATCAAAAAGGTCATTCCCGTTCGGCGGTGTTTTCACCAGATCAGCGATCGAGCAATGCAGCACCGCTCGCGCCTGCGCCAGAAACCGGAACCTTAGCGCCTCATACACCGCGAACTGCCCCATCGGCGCGCGCCAGACGTCGTGTTTGGGAGCTGAGAGCATCGCTTTACCGGGCGCTTCGGGGGCCAGCATGCGCTCATGCTCCGACGGTTGGCCGAGTTTGCCGAACGGGACGCGATAGTCCATCAACACAAACCGTTTCAAACCTTTTACCGCGCGGAGCACCCTTTTAAATTCGTCAAAGTTCGCTGTATCGTCATCCGGCGCAATCCGACGCACAACAAGCGCCGCTTCGACTCCGGCATGTCGTACATTGAACCGCAGCCAGTCCCCGACATCGCGTGGATCGGGGTTATTCTCGATCGCCAGCACCGCGTTCAAACCGTCAAACAATGCCACCGAGAGCGGCGCAGCCGTAATGGTTTGCCCAGACCTGAGGGAGGTTTTAGCCGCTGCGGACAGATCAACGAAAAAACCTGCGGGAACCTCGAAAATCTCCGCATCCGGTGCGATTGCCGATACATCTGTACCAGCGGCGCAGAACAGACGTGTGAAGTCGGGCGTTTTGACGACATCCAGTAATTCGGGGGCCAAAGTCGTATCATCCGACAAAGTTGCCGAATTTGCCTCAAAATGGTAAAATTTATGCACTTTTAGCCCAATTCGTCGCTTTTTGCCCTCCGCAACCTATCCACTTTACTTGCGGAAGACCAACAAGAAACCTTCCGGCCGAGACAATAAACCCCTATCATCACGGAAATTCTTGTTCACGCGGGTCCCTAAATGCAAACAACCAAATCGCCACGCGCGCTTATCGTTACATGTATGCGCGACGAAGGCCCGTTTATTCTGGAATGGCTCGCTCATCACAAAGCCGTCGGCTTCTCCGATTTTCTGATCTATTCGAACGATTGCGACGATGGCACCGACCGGATGCTAGACCGCCTGATGGACATGGGCGAGATCACACATATTCCAAACCCTCCGATGGGCAAAAAGACCGTGCAGTGGCAGGCGCTCACCGACGCGGCCAAGCAACCGGTGATGCAGGAAGTGGACTGGATATATGGCACCGATGTCGACGAGTTTCTGAACATCAAAACCGGACAAGGCCGCTTGCAAGACCTGTTCGATGCCAGCCCCGAAACAACAGGATTCGCGCTGGCTTGGAGGATGTTTGGCAATAACGGAGTGGAAAGCTTTCAGGACGCGTCGGTCACCGCACAATTCACCCGCTGTGCACCAAGCGGGATGCTCTGGCCATGGCGCGCCATCCAGTTCAAATGCCTTTATCGCAACGATGGAACCTACGAAAAACTTGGCGTCCACAAACCCAAGAAGCCGAATCCGATAAAGGAACAGCAATCCGTCTGGCGCGATGGTTCGGGAAATCCGTTGCCATGGCATGCCCCCAAAGGCTCCACGCTGATCCCGACGTTTGCCGACCAATACGAGCTCGCCCAGATCAACCACTACGCGCTCGGCTCCGTCGAAAACTATCTGGTGAAACAGATGCGCGGCAAGCCGAACCACTCCACAGACCCGATCGACCTTGCCTACTGGATTGACCGGAATTTTAACGATGTAAAAGACGACAGCATTTCAAATACGACCGCGTTGTCTGCACCGATCCTGTCTGGATACCACGCCGACCCGATTCTCTCGGAACTGCACGCCGCCGCTGTAGACTGGCGATACACCCAAATCCGCGAACTACTTCTGGATTCAGATGCCTTCTACCTCTACGCCCGCGCCATTCAGGCCGGTTCAACGCAAGTTTTACCGCAAGGCACACAACGCAAGCTGTTCAACCAACTGATGCAAATGCGACGTAGGGTGATGCGGGACAAAGCAGCAACGGCGACCGGGAAAATTTAAAGGCTTAGACATTTCTGTCTAAGCCTTTGAGTAAATTGGTGAGCCCGTCGGGATCCGAACCCGAGACCTACTGATTAAAAGT